>Ga0307515_10006274_pt1 | contig 23850 bp, 13 predicted proteins | sample 17_EM_MG_FD_194513 | JGI IMG/M metagenome (GOLD analysis project Ga0307515, IMG submission 194513) | Populus trichocarpa ectomycorrhiza microbial communities from riparian zone in the Pacific Northwest, United States - 17_EM | ecosystem: Host-associated > Plants > Roots > Unclassified | place... | reverse complement strand
AGTGCGTCCAAGGGCAAAGAAGGATTTCCCTGCATCGCGTGGAGTGCGCGCGCGGTGTCGATTTGCCCCTGAAGCGCGGCCCGGTTGAATGCCGAGCGCAGGTCGTCAGCTCCGAGATCACGAAGCAGGTGGATGATGCCATCGCGGCCGAGATTGGCCGCGTAGGTGAGCGGCGGTCCCCAATTGCGGTTACCTATCCCTGCGTTCTCGTGCAACAGGTAGGGATGGGTGAGCACCAGCTTGCGCACCGTATCGGCATCGTCTGTCCAGATTGCGTCAATCAGTCTGCACGACTGTGTCAAGCGTGCCCAACTTGCCGCTCCATAGCTGCGCGCGAGGATAAATTGCGCGTCGGCTAGTTTCGCTTTCGAAGGTTTAATCGCAGACTGAAAGTGCTCTTTCATCTCCGACACAGCCTTGGGTTCACTGTTGTGGAGGGCACGAAGTAGATCTTTGGCCTGATGCTTCAACTGCGTGAGGTCAGGCCTAACAGGTAGAAGACGGGCGGACATAACGACCTCCTCAAAATGCCCGGCAGTCCGCTATTGTCAGGCGAGAGAAGGACGTCGATGAATACGGCGTGCTTTGGTCAGATCATCAGGTGGACTCGGTCCTTCCCGCGGACAGGAGGCGCCCTGAGCGCCTGGCACAACTCTATCTGCGGTACGAGGCGGGATCAACATCTCGTTTCTCCGCTCGCGAACGCGGTCGTGCGCGACATCGATGCTGTGGCGAAAGAAGTGGCGCGTGCCAACGGCCAGTGGACGACGGTTGTTCGATGCTTCATCCATCACCGCGCGTGTGCTGCTCATCCGCTCCGGTCTGGACTTTTGGAGCCGCGCCGAAGATGTCAGTGCTTTTCAGCACGATGCCGTGCGCGCCGCGCAAGTGCGCGTGCTTGCATTGCCGAACGCCACTCATCACGCTCATCTGGATCGCGCCGACCGCGGGCGCGATCAGATGCTTCAAGTCATCCGCGAGTTTCTCTCGACGGAGCGGGCCGCCGTGGCAAGGGAGTAAACGAAACGTCTCCGCCGGCCACTATCATTCAACGATCCTGAGCAAGTCCTTGATCGAGCGCCCCGCGGCCTTTTCGCCGCTTGCCGTCAGTGCTTTGGTGCTGTCGTTCCATCGCAGACGCGTGATCTTGCCGGCTCCCTTTTCATAGTCATTCGAGACACCATCATCGTCGTAGAGCGTGAATTCGGCGTCTTTGCCTGGATAAACACGGATCTCTTTGAGAGATTGCGCTGTGGAAGTGTTTGAGATGTCGACGCCCAGCGGAACGATGGACCCCGCGCGCACGAAGAGCGGAATGATATCGATGGGCGCCGCCACCGTGATCGTCTTTCCGCCGGCGATTTTTTCGTTCGTCCAATAGTTGTACCAATCGCTTCCGGCGGGCAGGTACACGTCCCGGCTCTCCATGCCTTGTTCAGTCACAGGCGCAACGAGAAACGCCGGTCCGAACATGTATTGATCTGCGATATTGAACACGCGCGGATCGCTCGGAAAGTCCATGAACAGCGCGCGCATGAAAGGTGAACCTGTGTCATAAGTGCGTTTGCCCAACGAATACAAGTACGGCATGAGTGTGTAGCGCAGTTTGAGATATTTGCTGATGATCGCTTCAGCTTCTTTACCGTATGACCACACTTCTGCTTCTTTACGCGCTCCGTGTGCACGCATGGTCGGCGTAAACGTAGCGTATTGATACCAGCGCGTGATCAGCTCAGGGTAGTCTTCGTACTGTCCGATGACATTGCGAGCATCGGATGCATCGACGAGTGGCTTGCGCTCTGGCGTATTTTTCTGTGGCAACCCCTGCCAACCGCCGATGTCATTACCCCAATAAGCGAGCCCCGTGGCCGTGAAATTGAGGCCGGTCGGGATTTGGCGCTTGAGCGCTTCCCACGTCGGGTTGATATCCGAAGACCAGAAGAGACTGCCGTGGCGCTGTGCTCCGATGTACGCGGCGCGCGCCAAAATGAGATTGCGCTTGTTCGGTCGATCGCGTCGCGAGCCTTCCGCGACGCCCTGAGGGTGCACCAGTGGATACAGATTGTGATATCGATCGCCCGACCCGATGCCGTAGAAATATCCGTCAGGAACCAGATCGGGCTCCGTCTCGTCGAGCCAGAACCAGTCGAACCCTTTGGATGCGATGTTGTCTCGGATCTGCCCCCAGAACCACTCGCGTGCCTGCGGATTCGTGCTGTCGAGCAATGCGCCCGCGCGATCGTTGCGGACCGCCAGTCCGTCCACGGGTTGACCCTGAGCATCCTTGAGCAACCATCCCCTCGCTGCCAAAGTGTTGAAGTGGCGTGATTCCTTTTCGAATCGCGGCCAAACGCTGATGATGGAGTGCAGGCCTCGATCGTGCAGCGTGCGATTCATCGCCGCGGGATCCGGAAAGTCGATGGGATTGATGTCGAGCTGACCCATCCGCGTCCAGTAAAACCAGTCGACGACCATGATGTCGAGCGGATAGCCGCGTTTGCGGTAACCATCCGCGATGTCGAGCACTTGCTGCTGGTTCTCGTAGCGCGCTTTGCTTTGAATGTAGCCGAACGCAGCTTTCGGCGGCAGCGGAGTGATACCGGTGATCTTGCGATATCCCGCGTAGAGATCGTCGGCGGTGTTACCCGTGATCACGAAATACGATACGCGCTCGCCAACCTCAGAATGCCATGCCGTGCGCCCGTGCAGGCCTGCGGAGACTTCCGTGGCAGATGGATTGTCCCATACGACTCCGTATCCTTTGTTCGTCACTAAAAACGGCACGCACACCGTCTCACCGGCTGGGGCATCGTAGTAGTGCCGGCAATCGATCGTGCGGCCGCGGTGATCGAGAATGCCTTCCTGATTTTGTCCCAAGCCGTAATAGTGCTCGTCGCGCGATGCAACGAAGTTTGCGCCGACCCGAAAGGTTTTTTCGCCGTTGACCGTGTGGGGCGCCATTTCCCAACCACTCATCTGCAAAACGGTGGCGCCGTCGGGCCTGTGCACGCTCAGCGTCACGGGTGGCAATGAAGGTGCGAAGTAACGGTCCATCTGAGTCGGCGGACCGGGCCAGGGCTGTGTCGGCACGTTCACCGACAAGGCGGACGATGTAAAGACATCGCCGGACTCGCTGACCTTGTGCTTCCAGCCGTTGCCGTCCGCGGCACCGATGAATCCGTAACCGGGTGGCGCTAGCGCAAGATCTTTTTCCGGGCTAATGGTTACCCGAACGATGTCGGGCGCATAGGCCTCAATAGCAACATAACTGCCGTTGCGATCCAGCAAGGCGAGTGGGGCCGCAATCGCAGTGCCATGGATTGCCGCGATGGCGGTGGCTGTCGCAATGACGTGGGCGCATTGTCGAGTCATCGAGACGCTCCAGAATTTGGTGTGTGCTTGAGAATAACCGCTGTTGGAGGTTGCATCGTTCTCATTCCCGTGGCCTGCACAGTCGGCTCGCCTGTGACGCGCAGCGTTTTCTCAAGCCTTGTATCCGATGATGATGCGCCGATGAGCAAGCGCACAGCGCCCCCTTCGACGATGAAGCGCTGCGATTTCTCGTCCCAGTAAGCCAGATCGCGCGCGGCCAGTTTTAGGCGCACCGTCCGAGTTTTTCCGGAACGGATGTCGACGCGCTGAAAGGCCTTCAGCGCGCGCTCCGGTCGCGGCACGTTCGAGGCCGGGTACTGCACATACAGTTGCACTACTTCCTCCCCATCGCGACTGCCGGTGTTGCGAATGTCCACGCTCACATCGACCGATCCATCGGCCGATAGCTGCGGCGAGCTCGTACGCAATCGTGAGTAGCTAAATGTTGTGTAGCTAAGCCCGTAGCCGAATGGATAAAGCGGCGTGCCTTTGAAGTACATGTAGGTGCGGCCGTTGCGAATGTCATAGTCCATTATCGGCGGCAGCTGTTCGATGGATTTGGGCCAGGTGTGCACGAGGCGCCCGGCCGGATTGAACTTGCCGAACAACACGTCAGCCAGCGCGTTACCCAGCTCTTGGCTGTTGTGCGTGACGTGCACGATGGCAGGCACGTTTTGGTTCATCCAATTGATCGTGTACGGGAAGCTTGATAACAGCACGACGACGGTGTGCGGGTTGACCGCGTGAATCTGCTTGACGAGCGCTTCCTGTTCCAGCTCGAGGGACCTGCGGTCGATCGCTTCTTTGCCGTCACTTGCGACCGGACACTGATTCCACCCGGCGTTACAGGTGGGATGATTGCCGACGACGACGATCGCAACCTCTGCCGCCTTCGCAATGCGCACAGCCGCATCGTTTTCGTTGTTCGATGCATATTGCACATTTACACGCGTGCCCAGGGCGCTGCGGATTCCTTCCAGCGGCGATACCGTGTACGGCGGTGTTCCGCTGTACCAGTCGAGCAAGACTTGATCTGCGTATGGGCCGATTACCGCCACCGATTTCAGTTTTTGGCTATTGAGCGGCAAAGCGGCGTTCTCATTTTTGAGCAGCACGATCGATTTGCGCGTGGCCCAGCGAGCGACCTCGCGATGTGCTTCGGTCATCCAGGGTTCCTGGCCGCTGCCGATGCTCGAATAAGGCACCGACTCCGGCGGATCGAGCAGGCCGAGGCGAATCATCACGCGGTACACGCCGCGCAGGGCGCTATCGATGTCGTTCTCAGTCATCAGACCGTGCTTCAGAGCGTCGCGCACCGGTTGTTCATAGCGATCGAGATATTGATTGATACCGGCGTGCAGGGCGGCGGCTGCTGCCGCATCCAGCGCTGGAAACTTTGCGTGTTCCGTGACAAGCATCGTCAACGCGCCGCCATCGGTGCAGATGATCCCGTTCTGACCCCACTCACGGACAGTCATAGAATTCAGGATCGGATGCACTGCCATCGGTGTGCCGTTCCATGCGTTGTACGCAGCCATGTAAGCGCGCGCGCCGGCATCGACGATCGCCGCGCGAAACGGCGCCGAGTAGTACTCGCGCATCAAACGCTCGTCGAAATTGGAAGAGGAATGCACGCGCTCATCCTCATTGCTGTTCGCCATGAAGTGCTTGAGCAATGCGGCCGCTTGCCAGTATCGCGGATGATCGCCTTGCAAGCCGCGGACGAAAGCGCTCGCCAGCGCGCCGGCGAGAGACGGATCCTCGCCAAAAGATTCCTCGGTACGGCCCCAGCGCGGATCGCGCGCCAGATCGGCATTCGGTGCTCGCACGACAATGCCGCCGCGGCGATACTTTTCGCTTTGAAAGGCGTAACGCGCTTCAAGCCCCTCAAGCGCGGCGATTCGCTGAACAACCTCGACATCCCAGGTTTCGCCGAGTCCGACCTGCTGCGGAAATTGCGTAGTGGGAACCGGCACGCTGGTCGTTTTGCCGTCCGCTCCTTTTACTCGACCCCAGTCGCCGGGGCCACCCAGCGCGACGCCGTGCAGTCCTTCGATGTGACCTGAGAGTCTGAGACCCAGCCGCGGCACGCTTGGGTTTGTGCCGAGCGCATGGATTTTCTCGTCCAGCGTCATGTTCGCAAGCAAACTCGTGATGCGTGCTTCGACTGGCACCGCCGGATCGCGATATGCGGAGGGCGCTTGCCCGCTCGCTGCAAGCGGAATGGAGCAGAGGGGAATGAAGGCGATTGCCGTCTGTAGAAGCTTCATCGTGTAAATCCGTTTAACCGCGCTGTGTTGCCGCGGCGTGTCGAGCCAGGCGCCAGCGAAGTTGAAGCGATACGTGGAGTTCCGTCAACAGCTTAGAGCTCATCGGCCGTGCGGCGATCGAGTGAGTTGTCCTTTGAGTCGCAGCAGCAATGCCGCCAACCATTTCATTGGCTCTCTAGTCCTTAAATAATATAATAGGCTAATCCGGTGAAGTGCGCCGTTGCCGGTCCGAAGTCGGTTTGCCCGGAAGGCGCAGGGATGCGAAGGCAACTCAACAGGGGGTAGGGGCAATGAGAGTTTCGAATGGCCGCGTCTACAGGGCTTTGGCCCTGTCAACAGCGCTTATGGGTCTGGCGTGCGCCAGCCCAGTATTCGCACAATCCACAAATCCCAATGCAAAGTCCGAGCCACTGGAAGAGGTTGTCGTGACCGGCATCCGCAGCAGCTTGCGACAAGCGATGGAGATCAAGCGTAACTCCGATCAGATCGTGGACTCGATTGCTTCGGAGAGTCTCGGGAAATTTCCCGACACCAACATCGCCGAATCGCTACAGCGCATTACGGGTGTCTCGATCGACCGCAGCGGCGGAGAGGGGCAGTCGGTCACGGTGCGCGGTTTCGGGCCGCAATTCAATACGGTTCTGCTGAACGGCCGCCGTATCGTTTCGGATTCGGGCGATCGCGCCTTCAATTTCGATGTGCTGCCCGCCGAGCTGATCTCACGGGTGGATGTATACAAGAGTGCAGCGGTCCAACTTCAAGACGGCGGGATCGGCTCGACCATTGTATTGCATACGCCGCGGCCTCTAGATATCGGCGGGTTCAAGTCGATTGTCTCCGCGAAAGCTTTGTATGAGGAACTGTCGGAGAATATGACTCCCGAGGTCTTTGGAATGGTCAGCGACACGTTCGCAGACGGCCGCGCGGGCCTACTGGCATCGGCGTCTTACCAAAAGAGAAAAAACCGCTCCGACCGATATCTCAGGGACGGTTATCTAACCGCACCCCGCGATGAACTGACACTCATCGCGGACGATCTGGCGAATGCCGGGTTTTCTGCGGATGACCAGTTCTTTATTCCTCAAAACCTGAATATAAGTCCCATCGACGAAGATCGCGAGCGCACCAACCTCAATGCGACCTTCCAATTTCAGCTCGCTGACAACATGCGCCTGACATTGGATGGCATGTACGACGAGTTCAAGGTGCACACCAGCACGAGCGCGCTCACTTTCTTCGTGACTCCATCTATCATCACCGCTGCCGAGTTCGATGCGAATCGAACGGCCACCAGCATTACGCAAACCGTCAACGCCGCCATTGATTTCACTCGCGCCGTCCGCGATCGCCCGACTGACATCTATGCCACGGCCCTCAACTTTGATTGGGGCCTCACTGATTCTTTGAATCTGGCTTTCGATTCCTCCTGGTCGCGAGCGAAGTCCGGTGGTGCAGACGGTACGAACGTCACTGTTGTAGGGTTCCGAAAGGACATTTACACGCTAGGTAATTATCCTGATGGCACCCCTTACGTCACAGGTGCGCCCGACCAGGATATCGTCGACCCCAGCCTGCCCGTGGCGCACTTCAATTTGCGCGGCGCCGGCGGCGGCCCTCTCGGAGGCGCGGCCGATCTCAGCGATGAGCTTTTCGAACAGAAGATCGAGGCTCGTTGGCAGGCCGACTACAAGGGCTTGAAACGAATTTCCTTCGGCGCGGCTTATTCGAATGAAAGGCAGGGCACTACGGTCCGGCTGACGGATAGCAATATTCTGTGCCTGTACTGCAACTATTTCGTCGGCATTCCAGATAGCATCATGCATCCCTATAGCCCGGGTTCCGGGTACTTGGGTGGCAAGATATCTATTCCCGCTGCCTGGCAGACCTACGACATCGATGAGCTGCTGACCTATCTGGAATCTCCCGCCGCTGCGGCTGCCCGCGATGCTGCGCTGGGACTTCCTGCGGGAACGACGCAAGCAACGCTGGCGGCCAGTAATGGTTTTGAGATCCACCCTCGACCCGATTCGTCACGGGTCAAAGAGCAGCTGGCTTCGTTTTATACGGACTTCAACTTCGAGGGAGAGCTTGCCAGCAGGCCGTGGAACCTGACTGTGGGCGCGCGTTACGTTCGCACCGAGACTACGGCCTTCGGCATCTCACAGACGCTGCAGGATCTCTTGAATACCGATCCCACTTTCTATACAGCCGTTCTTGGCGACGCGGTGAGTGTTAACCAGACCAATAAATATAACGATGTGCTCCCCAGTTTGAACTACCGTTTCAGTCTCACCAATGATGTCGTTGTGCGTTTCGCTGCGTCGAAGACGCTGACACGGCCGCCGCTCGGTGCGCTTTCACCGCGTCTCGTCATCGGCACGACGCGGCCGGGCAATCTCCAGGCCTCCAGCGGCAATCCGAATCTGAAACCTTTCAAGTCCAAGAATGTGGATTTGTCCTTCGAGTGGTACTACCAGAAGAATGGCTTTGTCACGCTCGGCTTGTTCCACAAGGACGTCGAGAATTTTCTGGTCAACACGGTTGAGAATCGCGCGATCCCCATCGCCGATTCGGACAATGTCTTCAATGGCGACCCCGTGTTCGAAGTCAGCTTGCTGGACAATCTCGAAAGCGCTCGCGTGAAAGGCGTCGAATTCGGCTTTCAGCACAGCTTCGACTGGCTGCCGGGTTTCTGGAGCGGCTTCGGCTTCGGAGCGAATGCCACACTCGTCGATAGCGGCGCAGAGCTGGATGTGGAAGACGTCACTCAGACCTTCGCGCTCGAAGGACTCGGCGACTCGTACAACGCGATCGGTTTCTACGAAAGAGGCCCCTTCGAAGTTCGCGTCGCCTGGAATCGGCGTGAGCGCTTTCTGCAGACCTCTGTGGCCTTCGGTGGCGAGCCGGGATTTGTGCAGCCTTTCCAGCAGATCGATGCACGAGCGAGCTTCGCTGTCTCCAAGACACTCTCGATCTTTGCCGAGGGCGTCAATCTCGCTAACGAAAGACAGCAGCGCAATGGACGGTTCGACAATCAGATCCTGCTGCTGGAAGAGACCGGCCCACGCTACACCATCGGTGTTCGTGCGGACTTTTGAGAAAGCGTAGCGCCGTGGCCGCTTGTGTGCGCGGCCGCGGCGATTTTCATACTCGTCGCAGCAGTGTCTGGTACAGCGCCAAGAAGTCTTCAGAAGCGCGATGGACGTTTCGCACCCATTCCTTATGTGCGTTGTCATCCGCGTTATCGGTAATGTATTTAACGCATGCGAAGCGTGCGCCTTCTAATCGACACACTTTGGCGAGGGCGTAAGCCTCCATATCCACGAGATCACAAGCGACAGCGGGAATCGCGGTGGAAAATGAGTCGCCGCTGCCGCAGGTTCCGCGACGCAGATCGTCGAAGGCGAGTGGAAATTCCAGTCGCGCCGGCACCTCTTCAAAGGGAGTGGTGCCGGCAGGAACACCTAACGCCGTCACATCCATATCCCGCTGCACAAAGGCGTCGCAGCAGACCAGTGTGCCGAGGGGAATAGAGCGGCTCCCAGCGGTGCCGAAATTGATGACGAGCGGCAGTGGCTGGCCGGCGCAACGGTATTCCGTGAGTCTTCGAGTCAATGCGTGGGCTGCGTTGATCTTTCCGACGCCGGTGTAAAGAACCGGCACGGACTCACGATCGAACGCTTCTGCGTTCTCGAGCGGCAGTGCCATGACAACTAATATATTCACGTTTCAACCTCTTCGTTTTTACGGTTCCGGCGCCATGCCGAACTTGCGATCTCCGTCACACTCTTGCAGGCAGAGCCGATTGTCGTGACCAGCGCGGATGGTCGCGTTAACGAAAATCTGACCGCGCCTTTCGCCGCCAAGACAGCTCCTCAATCGCTCGACGTTATGGTGACTCGTGCGATCGTCAAGCGGTTCGATATTCTCGAATTAGAAATTAATAAGAAATATGGATAACGGACACTGTCCGACATATATTTTCAATGTTAGTTATTGGCGACAGGACTGAGAGGCCAAGAAAGGCCGAGGTCCGCACATGGAAAGGGAGGATGACCGTGCGACAAACGAAGCTATTGAGTCTCTGCGTATCTATTGCAGTGATCTCTTTGCCGCTCTGTGGGGCAGCGCGTGCTGCCGACAGTGAGGCTGAGAGCCACTCGCCGAACCAACCCTCTGCGCGCTGCTGCGCTCCTGCGAGCAAGAATTTTCCGATGGTGCACGCCAACTACGGCAACACCATGTATTCCGAGCTCAAGGAAATCTCCAGCCGCAACATCAAGAAATTAGGCGGCGCCTGGCTGCTGCACGTTGATGGCGGTGTGGTGTCGGGGAATCAACAAAGTACGCCCGTTGTAGTGGGCGGCGTCATGTACGTGCAGAGCGCATCACAAAAGATCAGTGCCGTCGATGCGCGCACTGGCGTAATCAAATGGACTTACGCGGCAGGCGGCGCGATCGGATTTTTGCGAGGCGTGGCCGTCGCTCAGGGCAAAGTATTCGCCTCGCTGACGGGGCGGCGCGTGGTCGCGCTCGACCAGGCGACCGGCACGCCGCTCTGGCTGGTCACACTCGATAATGCCGAGTTTCCGGGCGGCACCACCCCCGCGGCTGTCGTGTACTACGACGGCTTGCTTTATGTCGGTACCGGCGGCGGCGACGCAGCGTATCGCGGTCGCGCGTATGCATTGAATGCGAGCGACGGCAGTATTGCGTGGACTTTCTGGGGAACGGCGGCGCCTGGTACGCCGGGCGGCGAAACTTGGGAGGGCGACAGCTGGCGCACGGGCGGCGCGGCGCCGTGGATGCATCCAGCGGTCGATCCCGAATTGAATATTGTCTATTGGACGTTCGGCAATCCATTCCCTGTCATGGACGGCTCGACACGCGGCGGCGACAATCTGTACTCCGATTCCATCGTGGCGATGGACGCGCACACCGGCGCGTACCTTTGGCACTTCCAGACCGTCAAACACGATCTTTGGGACTACGACAACACGATGGCACCCGTGTTGATGGATCTGAAGATTCATGGCAAGAAGCGCAAAGCCGTCGCGGTCGCGGGTAAGACTGGCTATCTCTACATCTTCGATCGCGTGACCGGTGAGCCGCTGCAAGGCGCGCGGGACAGGCCCGTGCCTCAGGAGCCCCGCCAGAAAACTGCAGCGACACAACCGATTCCCGGCGGCGAGCCGTTCGTGCCACTCTGTCCGGATCCACGCATAGAGCCCTCGCTGCGACCGGTTCCCAACTACGTCGTCGGCTGTTTGTTCACACCGTTCTGGGATAAAACCACGATCGTCACTCCCGGAAGCGCCGGCGCCGCCGTCTGGTCCGCCGTCTCGTTCAATCCGCAAACGGGACTGGTGTACTTTGGAGCTACCTTGGTCAATTCCGCGTGGACCGTTACGGGGAAGTACCGGCCGATTGGCGAGTACCGCAGTGGAAGAATCGTCGCGATAGATCCGATCACCAATCGCCTGGCTTGGCAGAAGCACACCGACTGGGCGCTTTCGGCCGGCAACGGCATGCTGACGACAGCTGGCGACGTGATGTTCGTTGGCCAACCCGACGGATATCTTGTGGGTTATGACATTCGCAATGGCCGAGAACTGTGGCGATTCCAAACCGGAGCGGGTGTGCATACCGCGCCGATCACTTACTCGATCAACGGTGAGCAGTACGTCGCCGTGTTTGCCGGTGGCAATAGCGTGATTTATGGCTCGCAGGCCGGCGACAATCTCTGGGCATTCAAGTTAGGCGGCAAGGTGCCGCAGGCCGCTGCGCCTCCTGTGCCTCCTGTGCGACAGCCCACCGTTGCGCCGGCCGTTGAGGGGAGCGTTGTTGGAAACACGGTGCTCTTGGGACGAACATCCGCGACGAGTGCTGAATCGACGGTCAACCAGAACGCGATGTTTCCGCAAAATCTGGTGGTTCCTGTCGGAACGACGGTGACGTTCGTCAATCCGGCAGGCAGCGCGAACAAGCATTGCGCGGATTCATTCTTTGACAACGAATTCGACAGTGGTGTGCTCGCGCCAGGGCAGGTGTTCTCACACGCCTTCAATAAAGTGGGCGAGTACTTTTATAACGACTGCGTTTGGCCTCACGTCACCGGGAAGGTTGTCGTGAAGTAAGGAAGAAAGTGCCTCGGCGATGTACTCGCCGAGGCACTTCTCGAGCAGCAAGTCCTACCGATTCTTCACCGGCGCCACGATCAGTAGGGCACTGAACCGTCCTACTGCGATTGCTTGTAAACCTCACCGCCCTTCATCACGAACGACACGCGCTTCAGCACAGTGACATCCGTGAGCGGATTGCCGGAAACGGCGACCAGATCCGCCTGCTTTCCGGGTTCGAGCGTGCCTACTTCTTTCGACAGCCCGAGCAGATCGGCTGCGTTGACCGTTGCGGCCTTGATGGCTTCCGCGGCCGGCATGCCGTGTTTGACCATCAATTCAAACTCGTCCGCGTTCCGACCATGTTTAGACACACCCGCGTCGGTCCCAAAGGCGATCTTCACACCGCGCGGAAACGCTTTCTCAAGCGCTTGTCCCGTGATCGAAATGCGCCAGTCGATCTTTGCGCGCACCGCAGGCGGATACGCGTTCGGGTCTTTTGCGATGCGTTCAAGGTAGCCGTTGACTGTCGAAAGCGTGGGCACGTAATACGCGCCTGACTTAAGGAACAACTTGATTCCTTCTTCGTCGAGTAGCGTCCCATGCTCGATGGAATCCGCGCCGTACTTCAGCGCGAGATTGATGCCGTCCGCGCCGTGAGCGTGAACGGCTACTTTCTTGCCGTAGAGATGTGCAGTTTCGATGAGCGCTTTGGCCTCATCGTCGAACATCTGCTTGCCCAGGCCGGCGCTGATACGGCTGTTCACTCCACCTGTGGTCATGATCTTGATCAGGTCGACGCCTTTTCGCACCTCCAAACGCACGGCGCGACGACAAGCCTCCGCCCCATCGCAAACGTTACTCTGCGTTAAGTGCTCCGCGATGTCGGCTCTAATGCCATTTGCGCCATCGCCGTGCCCGGCTGTGGCTGAGATGCCCATACCGGCATCGAGGATGCGCGGGCCCACGACTTTTCCAGCCGCGATGGCATCGCGAAGCGCAAGCGTCACGCCGCCGTAGTTCCCGAGGTTTCGCACGGTAGTGAACCCGGCGTCGAGCGTCTTACGCGCGTTCACGGCGGCTTCGTAAGCAAAATAGGGGTCACCTTGTGTGAGCCCTTCGATCAGTCCTTCCTCACCGGCCTTGTCGCTATCGAGATGGACATGCGAATCGATGAGGCCCGGCAGCACGAAACGATCTCGAAGATCCTTGACCGTAGCGCCCGGAAAGTTTTCCGCGCCGACAAAGCCATCCCGGATCGCTTCCACCTTTCCGTTGCGAACGATCACGGTGGAAGGCCCCCGTGGCGCATTACCGGGGCGATCGAGGAGCTGCCCAGCGTGGACCAAGACAACGACGTCGGTTGCCGATTGCGCAGCCGGACTCGCTCCGGCCATGAGCCCTGCTGCAATTAAAGTGGCGCTGCGAATCCACGAAACATTCTGAATCATGAGACCTCCCTGTTATCGCCGAACATATTACCGCGCGCCGGCTGGCCGAATGGTGCATTGGGTCGCGCGACGGCAGTGCGGCCAGACCTTCACTTTCGACTCGACGGCGTCCCCAGCGAATCTTTATCGAGGGGGCTTACCGATTTGATACGGTAGCCGTCTGCGTTGGCGAAACGAACCTTGGCGCGGAATCGCGCCTTGTAGCTTGTGAAGCTTTAATCATGAAGTCACTGGGCAAAAAACCAGCGGGCGCGAGGCTCGAACGAATCAAGGCCTCGCCGCTCTGGGCGGGCGAGCAGTTCCGCAATGTGCATGAGATTATTCCGGGCCTGCGCGATCCGAACGCGTCGATGCCGTCGCTCGGTGATTTTCTTTGCGGCGGCGAGCGGCGTGTGCCGCGCGGGCTGCTCCCGGCGCTGAACCCTGTCGATGTCTGGGCGAAGCCGGCCGCCAGCGGATTACGAGCCACTTGGCTCGGTCATTCCACAGTGCTGATCGAGATAGACGGCCTGCGCATCCTCACCGATCCGGTCTGGGGACCGCGCGCGTCGCCCTCGCGGCTTGTGGGCCCAAAGCGCTTCCAAGCTGTGCCCGTTCAGCTTCGCGCGATGCCACCGATTGACCTCGTGATCGTCTCGCACGATCACTACGATCACCTCGACTATCCAACCATCCGAGAGCTCGTGAAGCACGACGTGCCGTTCGTGACATCACTGGGTGTCGGCGCGCATCTTGAAGCTTGGGGCGTGCAGCCCGAACGCATTGTCGAGCTCGATTGGTGGGAATCGCATACCTTGCCGAACGCCGGGCTCACGGTGACCGCCACACCTTCGCAGCACTTTTCCGGGCGCACTTTGAAAGACCGCAACGCGACTTTGTGGTCGTCGCTCGTCATTCGCTCGCAACGCCATACTGTGTTCTTTAGCGGCGATACCGGGCTTACGACGGAGTATCAAACGATTCGCGGGCGGTTTGGGCCGTTCGATCTCGTGATGCTGGAAGTCGGCGCGTTCCATCCGGCTTGGGGCGATGTTCACCTTGGACCGCAGAACGCGCTCAGGGCGCTGGAGCTGCTCGGCGGTGGCCCGTTCATGCCCGTGCACTGGGGCACGTTTAGCCTTGCGATGCATCCTTGGGACCAGCCCGCGGAGGCGCTGCTGGAGTGGGGTCCGAAAGCGGGTGCGCAACTCCTGATGCCTCGCCTCGGCGAACCTGTCGAGCCGGCGCATGAGAAAAGCGTCGAGCCGTGGTGGCGCGGTGTCGACCCGCCGCTGCGCGAGCCAGATCCCAAGACACCAGCGGTAACCACGTTGCCGAAGAATGTGCCTTGGCCCATCGACTAGATGTTTAGCCCCGCAGAGGGCCTGCAGTGGGTGACGCGTGCAACCCGTGCTACGCGTCGATCGAGCGAAGCGCCTCTAAAAACTTCGCAACTGGCGGCGGACTGAAATTGCGGCGGCGGCGGTATACGAAGAACCGCCGCTGAACCGTCAGTTCTTTGATCGGCAGCGTCTTGATCAGGCCCGCCGCTTGTTCGGCCGCCATCAACGGCTCCGGCAACCAGCCGAGAAAGTGAGTTTGCGCGACGATGGCCTTGATGACACTGGGCGAGCGCGTTTCCATAGCTACACGCGGCGGAGCAAACCCTGAGTTGTTCGCCAACAGGTTGAATTGTCTACGGGGCTCCGCGTCTCCGCCGGGCATGACCCATGAATAACGCTCGGTATCGCCGAGCGTGACGTCCTCTCGCCCCTGCAGCGGATGCTTCGTACACGAAATGACCGAACACCGATCGGTGAAATGATGTTCCGCGACTCGCGCAATGTCTTCACTTTCGGGAATCGGACCTGAGATCACGACATCGATCGCGTTATTCGTCAGTGCGACCTCCAGCACATCTTCGACAGCATCTGTGATTTGAATATGCAACTGCGGCCACTGCGTGAGGATCCGATCCAGCACTCGAGGTAGCACACTGACTGCCACACTGCCCACCGCTCCGATTCTCAACGTGCCTTGTCCCAAGCCGCGCAGTGCATTGATTTGCTCAATAGCCAGCGCTGCCTCGGCGTTAAGACAATTGGCGTGCGGCAGTAGCGCGTGACCAAAGCTCGTGAGCTCCATGCCGGTGGTGCGGCGTTCGAAGAGTTGCACGCCGAGCTGAGTTTCCAGCCGTCTGAGGATGCGGCTGAGCGCTGGCTGGGTGACGTGTAGCGTCTCCGCCGCAAGTCCGAGGCTGCCCGACTTGGCGACGGCCAGAAAGACTTTGAGCTGTCGAGGATCGAGCGCCATAGCAGGATGGTATGACTTTCGCGTCATTCGGCAATAGCCAGACTGCTCGGCTCGTCCGAACAATGAACCATGACAAAAAGGCAAGCCATGCAGGATGCGGCGGGTGACCGACCGCAAGCCACCCCGCAAGTCACGGTACGTGAAGCCGTTTTTGCCTTGCTGAGGGCCTTCGGCCTGACGACGGTCTTTGGTAATCCCGGCTCCACGGAGCTGCCCATGTTTCGGAACTTTCCGCGGGATTTTCACTACGTCTTAGGGCTACAGGAGTCCGTTGTAGTCGGCATGGCGGATGGATTTGCCCAAGCCACGCGCAACGCGGCCTGGGTCAGTTTGCATTCCGCAACGGGGGTCGGGCATGCGCTCGGCAACATCTTTACGGCCTATAGGAATCAAACACCGCTCGTCATCACGGCCGGGCAGCAGGCGCGTTCCATTTTGCCCTACGAGCCCTTTCTGTATTCGGCGCAGGCTACCGAGTTTCCGAAGCCCTACGTGAAGTGGAGTTGCGAGCCGGCACGCGGTGAAGATGTGCCGGCGGCGATCGCGCGCGCCTATTACACCGCCATGCAAGCGCCGCGCGGACCGACTTTTGTGTCCATTCCCGTGGACGATTGGGATCGGCGCTGCGCTCCAATTGAAGCGCGCCGAGTGAGCCGCGCGACCGTCGGCGATCCGGCTTTGCTTGCCGAAGCGGCACAGGCTTTGAATCGCGCGCGGCAGCCGGCGATCGTGGTCGGCGCCGGCGTTGCTCGCGATGAGGCTTGGGATGAAGTGTTGGCGCTGGCCGAGCGCCACCGCGCGCCGGTGTTTGTCAGCCCCATGTCCGCGCGCAATAGCTTTCCTGAGAACCATCCCTTGTTCGCGGGTTTTCTCAGCGCCGATCGCGCGAAGATCGTCGTGCGTCTGCGCGGTCACGACTTCATTCTGGTGCTCGGCGCGCCCGTGTTTACGTATCACATCGAAGGTTTTGGTCCGCATGTGCCGGAAGGCGCTCAACTGGTTCAGCTCATCGACGATCCCTCGATGGCGGCGTGGAATCCGGTGGGCGTTTCCATTGTCACGAGTATCAAGCTCGGTGTGCGCGCGTTGATCGATAGCGCGGCACCGCCGGAGCGGCAAGCGCCCACCTTTCATCGGCGCGCCCCCCGCCTCTCGGGCGAGCGACTGACAGATGCTTATCTGATGCAACAAGTCGCTGCTCTGAGGCCGCCCGGCAGCGTGATTGTGGAAGAAGCGCCGAGCAGTCGCGGGTCAATGCACCAGTACTTGCCGATAATCGATCGCGACGGCTTCTACACCTGCGCCAGCGGGGGATTGGGTCATGGCTTGCCTGCCGCGATCGGCGTGGCGCTGGGACGCCCGGGTCAGAAGGTCATCGCGATTCTGGGCGACGGCTCGAGCATGTATTCGATTCAAGGTTTGTGGTCGGCGGGTCAGCTCAAACTGCCGATCGTCTTTGTGATCGTTAAGAATGGCGCTTACGAGGCACTCAAGGAATTTCGCGGTCACTTCGATGTGAGCGAGCTGCCGGGCACACTGCTGCCGCAGCTTGATTTTTGCGGATTGGCGCAAAGTCTCGGTGTTCGAGCGTTGCTCGTGACGCGCAGCGCCGATTTGGACGCCGCATTGAGCGTGGCATTCGAATCCAACGAAGCTATGTTAGTCGAGGTCGAGACAGAGACGGAGTCTTAAGTCAGCTCACTAACGGTGTAACGAATCCGGCGCGACGCCGCGGTCTTGAGGGGGACCCGATGGAACAGTTGGCGAACAAAGTCTGCGTGATCACGGGAGCGGCCGGGAGTATCGGTCTTGCCAGCGCGGAGCTGTTTGTCGCCGAAGGCGCGCGCGTGATGTTAGTGGACCTCAAAGCCGAATCACTGAGCAAAGCGGCAGCGAGCTTGAAATCCGACCGTGTCGCGTTTCACGCGGCAGACGTTCGTGAGGCCGAAGATGTTCGCGCCTATGTCGCAGCGACCGTTCAGCGCTGGGGAAAGATCGACGTTCTGTTCAGCAATGCCGGCAATCCCGGTGTCATCAGTCCGCTGGCGGAATACCCCGACGAAATTTTCGACGACGTGTATCGAGTGCACGTCAAAGGCGCCTTTCTAGCCTGCAAATACGGCATTACGCAGATGAACGACGGCGGCAGCGTGATTATCACGTCCAGTGTCGCGGGGCTCAGAGGCGACGCCGGTGTTTATGGCTACATCACTGCGAAGCACGCACAAGTCGGCCTCATGCGCTGTGTGGCGAAGGAAGCGGCGATTCGCGGTATTCGCGTCAATACGATTCATCCAGGTCCGACGCAAAACGAATTCCAATCCGGCATCGAGCATCAGCTCAGCATCGTGCTCGGGCGCGATGCCGGCCGCTTTTTCGATGAGCTCATTCCACTCGGTCGTCATGCGACGCCGGCAGAGATCGCGCGCTCCGTTTTGTTTCTCGCTTCGGAGCAAAGCAGTTTCATGACGGGAAGTCTTTTAGTGGTCGATGGCGGAATGAGCGCCTGACGTCATTCGAAGGGGGAGCATGAATATGGTCATCGTGAAAGGTTCAATCGCAGCGTCGTTATGCGCCGTCGCGGCAGTCGCCGGCTCGCCGGCGAGCGCTCAAGAATCGCCGGGCGCGTCCGAGGCGCAATTGCAGGAAGTCATCGTCACGGCGCAAAAGCGCTCGGAGAATGTCCAAGACGTTCCGATCGCCATCCAGGCTTACACCGGCGAGCAGCTCCAAGCCGCGGGCGTCAGCCAGATCACGGATATCACCAAGCTCGCTCCGAATTTGAATGTGGTGGTGCAGAACTCTTTGAGTCAGCACATCGTGATTCGCGGCGTGGGGACGAATGAGTTTTTCGGAAACGCGCCTTCGTCCGTGGGTACTTACATGGACGAGGTGACCATGAACTCGTCTTACATGAGCACGCTCGGCCTCTTCGACATGGAGCGCATCGAAGTGCTGCGCGGGCCGCAGAACAGCTTGTTCGGGCGCAATACGACGGGCGGCGCCGTCAACTACATCACCAAGATGCCGAAGGTCGGTGCGGACGGCGCACAGGGCAATGCGCTGCTCACTTACGGTCGCCACAACTTGGCGGAAGTCGAAGCGGGCGTCTCGGTGCCCGTGAGCTCGACGGCGGCGTTCCGTCTCGCGGGCATCTATCACTCGCGTGACGGTTTGTGGAACAACTTGGATTCGGGCGATCGAAACTATGGTGACGAAGATCGCCACTCGGTGCGTGCGACGTTCGTGTGGGAGCCTTCGGAAGCAACGCGACTCACGATCAGCGGGCACTCCGCGCGCGCGAACGACGAAGCTCAGCCCCAGAAGATGGCGGGCGCGCTATTGAATAACCCGCCACTGCGGGTCAACGATCTCGCTGCGTTCAACGGCAACATCGATTGGACGCACGGCAATCTCAATACGGCCGGCGCGGCGTCGACCGTCAATATCGAAGGTTACGATCGCCTTACATCCACTTGGCAAGATGTATTTGTGGGTGCTTCGCAGCGAGCGGACCTCCGAGTCGACGGCGCGTACGTAAAGGTCACTCACGACTTCGGACAGATGACCTTCACGTCCATCACGTCTTACGACAAGACTCACGGCTTCTACGAAGAAGACAATACTGGCGACGGCAATATTGCCGGCGCCGGCTCGCTGGGCGCGACGCATGACACGCTCGTGATCGACATGGATCAGCTCTTCAAGCAAAAGACTCAGGAGCTGCGACTGGCCTCGAACGACGATGCGGCGAAGTTTCGCTGGATCGCGGGCTTGTACTATCTCAAGGAGGATTCGCTGCTCGCACAAGATGTTCGCTTCGGCGACAACGGCTTCCCCGGCGCTCATCCATCCGCCGTCGGCATTACGCCGCCCGCCTTGTTCGATGTCATTCCGAATCCGTACTCGAATTCAGTGTCGTTCAGCATTGCGGATCTCGAAGACGAAAGCGCATCCGTCTATACGCAAGGCGATTACCGGTTCACCGAGAAACTGAACTTCACGCTGGGCCTGCGTTACACGCACGATGACAAGGCGAATCCGTCTTATTATGCGGGCGCGTTCTCGAAGCCTTTCGATTGGGATCCTTCGATCTATATCGATGAGGCGGCGATTCGGGGGTTTGCGGCCAACTTGCCGACTTGCGTGGCGAAGACGAGCCCCACTTACATTCCATTTCAACGTTGTGCGAACACGAATACGTCGCGCCAGAATCTGAAACACGAAGAAGTGGGCGGCAAGGCCGGCCTGCAATATCACTTCACGGACGCGGTGATGCTGTACGGCAGCTATTCCCGCGGCTTCAAGTCCGGAAAGTTCGATGTCGAATTCCTGCACACGGACGACACACCGTTTCCTCAGCGCCCGCTGGTGCCGGAAACTTTGGATGTGTTCGAAGTCGGCTTGAAATCCACGCTGCTGGATCGAACGCTCATCTTCAATGCCGCGGTGTTCTACAACATCTGGAAAGACCAGCAAGTGTTCAACGTCGGCGTGAATGGTCCGGAGTTCTTCAATCTGCCGGAGTCGCGCATCCAAGGCGCGGAGATCGAAGCCATCTGGGTGCCGGCGGATCGCTGGCTCTTGACTGCGAATCTCGGCTTTCTCGACACCGAGATTACCGACGTCACCGGCATCGATTTTGACTTGCGGCAAGGCGATTTTCAGAAAGGACATGAGTTGCCGCTATCGCCAAAATTCACGGGCAACACCGGGGTCGAGCGAAGTTTCGCCGTGGGCGGGACGAACGAGCTGACCGTCCGCGCGGACTTTCGCTATCAAAGTACGTCCAAAGTGAAATTCAGTCCGCAGGTGCCGATCGACGAGTACGAGTCGCGGTCGGAGCTGAGCGCGCGCGCCGGCTATCAATTTGGAACGGCAGGGCAGTACGAGCTGGCTCTCTTTGGGAACAACCTGACCGGCGAGAAGTATTGTGTGGAGCTCCAGGATCTCCGCGGCGTCTCCGGCTCGTTCTATTGCGTGCCTAACGACGGCGAAGTGCGCTATGGATTGCAGGGCCGCGTCAGGTTTTAAGTTCGGCCATGAGCGCGGAGCAATCGCAATCCGGAGGCACATCGCCGCATCAGAAGCCCGCCGGAGCGGGGCGCCGTTATCAGTCGCTGCTCGTGGGGCTGCTGTGCCTGAATTTCGGCATTCTGTTCTTCGATCGCAATGCGCTCAATTTTTTGATGCCGTTCGTACAGCCGGAGTTGGCGCTGTCGAACACGCAAGTGGGCCTGCTCGCCTCCGCGTTTTCGCTCACCTGGGCCATCGCCGGCATTCTGGTCGGCGGGATTTCCGATCGCCTGGGCGTCAGGAAACCGATTCTCATCTTCGTCACCGTGCTGTTCGCGGCATGCTCGGCGTTGTCGGGCATCGCCGCCTCGTTCGTGATGTTGTTCTTAGTGAGATTGCTCATGGGCGTCGCGGAAGGCGGCGTGCTGCCCATCAGCCAATCGCTGACTGTCGCCGAAGTCACGCCGGAACGGCGCGGTTTCGCGATGGGCTTCATGCAGAACTTCGGCTCGAATCTGCTCGGCTCGACGGCGGCATCGTTGCTGTTGGTGCCGTTTGCCGGCGCATTCGGATGGCGCAACGCTTTCTATCTGGCGGCGATTCCGGGGCTGATCAGCGCGGCACTGATCGCATGGCTGGTGCGCGAGCCGGCGCGTTCGACTGAAAAACGCGATGCGTCGGATCGGCTGACACTCCGTCACGCCTTTGCGCAGCGAAATATCATGCTGTGCGTACTCATATCCGTCTTGCTGGTCTCGCATCTCGTTATCGGCTTCACGTTCTTGCCTTTGTTTCTCATTCAGGTACGCGGCTTCAGCGCCGAAACAATGAGTGGGCTCATCGGCATACTCGGAGTGTCGGCCGCCATAGCGGGCTTTGTCGTTCCGGGAATCTCCGATCGTGTCGGCCGCAAGCCGATGATGATTCTCGCTTCGATCGCCGGCGTGATTCTGCCGCTCGGCGCCTTGTTCTTCGACGGTTCCGCGTGGACGCTCGCTGTGATCTTTTTCTTGGGTTGGATCGTTGTCGGAACATTTCCGCTTTTTATGGCGACCATTCCGTCGGAGGCTGTCGACCCGCGTTACACGGCAACCGCGCTCGGTTTGATCATGGGGGTCGGTGAAGGCGTGGGCGGTGTGCTGTCTCCAACGATCGCCGGTGCCGCCGCCGACCAATTCGGTCTTCAGGCGCCGCTGTGGATCATGTTCGGCTTGCCGTTACTGGCGGGCTTGCTGTCGTTCGGGTTGCGTGAAACTGCGCCTGCCTTGGCTCGTTTCGGCGCGACAGGTTCTGCGACCACGGTGAGATGACCGGCTATACGACCGATCGGAAGTTATCCACCGCCGCTGAGAATTAAATCGATTGCACCTCTTTTGCAGGGACGTAAGTGTCGATCGCGTCGACCGTTCTGCAAAGTGTCGTGTCAAATTGACAGGCTCGCGCGCAGCGTGTCAGCCTCCACCGCGGTCAAAGGTCGAGCATATGGATGTGCCGGCGACCGAACTCGGGGAGTCACGGATGACTGAGAAGAATTTGCTGCGCCGTTTTTTGGCGTGCACCTCGTTTGCGGTTGTTTGCGCTTTTTTGCTTTCGCAAAACGCGCGCGCTGAGCGAGCATGGGAAGACACGTATCGCGCGAAGCTATGGCCCACTTCTTACTCCGCGTGTCTCGACGGCGAAGCATTGTCGCGCATCGGTGATTTGAAGCGTGCGAACCCCACGCTGAACTATCGTCATCGCAGTCTGAACGTCAACGAGTATCTCGAGGACGAAGAAGCGCTGTGCCGCTACGTCATCGAGCGTTCGCTCGGTAGCCGCTGGGTCACTGTCGAGATCGGCTCGCGGACGCACTTCGCCGTCGGCTCGGTCGACCCTTGCGCGATGGGTCCCACGGACTCGTCAGGACATTGCCTGCCGAAGAGCGCCGGCAAGCCCTGTCCGCCTTGCAATGGAAGCAATCCCATCAATGGCGGCACGGGGAATAAGTTTCAGGAAGAGCGCGACTATCTGGGCGCGGCAGCCTTTCCGCTGCTCGTGCAGCGCTACTACAACTCGCTGAGTCGCGAAAGGGGTCCGCTCGGGTTGAACTGGCGACACTTCTATCAGCGTCGCGTGCTGACCATCGAAGTAACTGCGGAAGTCCCGAGCCGCGTGCGGCTCTATCGACATGATGGACAACGGTACGAATTCAGCCTTGTCGGTACGGTTTGGGTTCCCGATGGCGATGTGAATTTTCGCTTAGCGCCGACTGCAACAACGCCAATCGGCTGGACGGTGACTACGCCTAGCGACGAAGTGGAGCAGTACGACTTCGAAGGGCAGTTGGTCAGCATTAAGCGTCGTAATGGTCAGCGTCATACGCTGACATACGATTACTCGTCTGCCGCGGCTGGCGGTCGCTTGAAGACAGTGACGGACCAGGATGGCAGAACACTGCAGTTTGCCTATGACGCGAACGATCGCATTTCCACTGTCACATTGCCCAATGCCGCGGAGTCCGTCACGTACTCATACGACGCGAGCGGGCGCCTGGCATCGGTGACCTATCCGAATTCCACCAGCCGCACATATCACTACAATGAGACTGCCTACGTTACATCCAGTCAACCGACAGCGCTCACGGGTATTACGGACGAGGATGGTACGCGGTTCGCGTATTTCTACTACGACGCGCAGGGCCGCGGCACGCGCTCGGAACATGCGGGGTCCGTGGACGGGGTCACTATTGCTTATGGGTCGAGCATGGTGCACACGGCCACGGATGCCCTCGGCACATCTCGCACATTCAGCTTTACCAGGCGAGGCGGGACTCGGACTCTGCCGACCGGTATATCGAAGTTCTGTAGTAACTGCGGAACTAGCAATGCGTCTGTGCTGGATTTCGACACGAACGCGAACATTACTTTGCGTCGGGACTTTCGGGGTGTCGACACGACGTACGGGTATGACACAACCCGAAACCTCGAGACCACGCGCACGGAAGCGCTAGGCACCCCTTCCCAGAGAATCATCACGACCACGTGGCATCCCACTTATCGCTTGCAAACCCAGGTCGACGAACCGAACCGTCGCACGACATTCACACATGATGCGAGCGGTAACGTCCTCACCGAGACAGTCACTGATTTGACGAGTAGTCCAAACGTATCGCGCACGTGGACGTTCACGTACAACTCAGTTGGCAGAGTTCTTACGGCGGATGGGCCCCGAACAGACGTTGCTGACCTGACGACTTACACCTACTACAACTGCACGACTGGAAATGAGTGCGGGCAAGTACAGACCGTTACGAACGCGCGCGGCCAGACCACGACATACGGTACGTATAAC
>Ga0307515_10006273_pt1 | contig 23850 bp, 11 predicted proteins | sample 17_EM_MG_FD_194513 | JGI IMG/M metagenome (GOLD analysis project Ga0307515, IMG submission 194513) | Populus trichocarpa ectomycorrhiza microbial communities from riparian zone in the Pacific Northwest, United States - 17_EM | ecosystem: Host-associated > Plants > Roots > Unclassified | place... | reverse complement strand
AAAAAATTATAAGAAAAAAAAATCATGTGGAGAGACACTGTAGCAATCCACAATGTTTTGTGAGGAAAGCTAAAGTGTTTTCCCCACATAATTAAACTTTATTACAAAGTTAAATTCTAACCAACTCAATATGAAAAAAAAAAAAAGTCAACGAAGATAATTCTGAAAAAAAAAATATTACAAAAAAAAACACAAAAGAAATTGGAAAAACACCATGTGAGGAAAAACTGTATCAATCCATAGTTTTTTGTGAGGAAAAACTTGTATTTACTTGTAATTGCAATTCTTAACCAGCTTAATATTTAAAAAATAAAATTGACAAAGACAATTTTCGAGAAAAACATAACAAAACAGAAAAAAAAAACCATGTGGAAAAAAACATTGTAGCAATCCACAGTAATTTGCGAAGAAAGTTACAGTGCTTTCCTCATATATTGTAACTGTAATTTTTAACCAGCTTAATATTAAAAAAATAAAATCAAAAAAGATAATTTCGGAGAAAATAAAAAAAAAACCATGGGGAGAAACACTGTAGCAATCAACAATGTTTTAAAGAAAAAAAATTACAAAACTAAATTCTTAATCAACTCAATATTAAAAAAAAAATCGACAAATATAATTTTGAAAAATAAAAAAATAAAATAGGGAAACTATGTGGGAAAACACCGCAGCAATCCACAGTATTTTAAAGGAAAAAAATTACAAAGCGAAATTTTTAACCAGCTCAATATTTAAAAAGTAAAATCAACAAATATATTTTTGAAAAAAAAAATAAATGCAAAAAAAAAAACAGAGGAAAGTTGAAAAAAAAAAGAAATAAAAAAGGGGAAAGTTGGAAAAAAATGAAAAAATGCAAAAAAAAAAAAGAAAAAGGAATGCACTGTGGATTACAATCCACAGTGATTTTGGGTGTGGGGAAACAGTGATTTCCCCACACCATTTAGTGTCATAAAAAAAATCATGCGGAGAAACACTGTAGCAATCAACAATGTTTTAAAGAAGAAAAATTACAAAACTAAATTCTTAATCAGCTTAATATTAAAAATATCGACAAATATAATTTTGAAAAATAAAAAAATAAAATAGAAAAACTATGTGGGAAAACACCGCAGCAATCCAAAGTATTTTAAAGGAAAAAAATTACAAAGCGAAATTTTTAACCAGCTCAATATTAGAAAAATCAACAAATATAATTTTAAAAAATAAAAAAATAAAATAGAAAAATTATATAGGAAAACACTGCAACAATCCACAGTATTTTAAAGGAAAAAAATTACAAAGCGAAATTTTTAACAACTCATTATTTAAAAAGTAAAATAAAAAAAAACTAATTTTGGAAAAAAAACAGAAAAAATAAATGCAAAAAAAAAACAGAGGAAAATTGAAAAAAAAAAGGGAAAGTTGAAAAAAAAAATGAAAAAATACAAAAAAAAAAATGCACTGTGGATTACTGTTGTAATTCAAGTGATTTTGGTGTGGGGGAACAGTGATTCCCCCACACAATTTAGAGTATTGTTAATTACTTCTAGTCTATAATAATAAAACAGAATAAACAAAAGACTACTGGTATAATTAAGAAGGCCCTACAAGACAAATATAATTATTATAAAAATGCATTAAAAGTAACAGTGTTTCATCTTTTAAATTATCAGTTATACATCCTTGTTTTATTTCTATTTAATCATTATAACCTCCTTTTTTTTCTTTGTATTTAAGACCTTACTGATGCTGATAATCTTACCAGCATTATTAGTCTCCCTTACCCGGAATCGACTAATTAGAACTAGAAATTTATGTTGATATCAATATGCCCTATTGATATCATTAGTTATCCTAGTCCGGAATAACTAATCAATCTCTCTCCAGGTATTTTAAGTTCATTATTTGAAAATATTGATGTTAAGAAAACCTTTTGACATCATTAGCCTCCCTTTGGGAGCAGCTAATCAAGTTTTATTGGAAATGTCGATGTCTATATAATCCATTGACATTATTAGTTATCTAAATACCCAAAATAGCTAATTAGGTTCTTTTGAATACCTTAATTGTGTCCCTTTCTAATACGGATGCTAAGAATCCTTTGACATCATTAGCCTTCATTCAGGAGTAGCTAATCAATTATTTCTTTCAAGTGCTCCCTTTCTTCTCTTTTTTAATATATCATTCTTTTATGCACTTACTGATACAATAATATCATAGTAAATGAATAAATTTCCCAATAACAACATTAATATAACATAACAAAGCTATAGAGCTATTAGGCACTTACCTGTTATGTTAGAAGCTTCTCTTCCGACTCGAGTAAGTGGCACTGCTATCAAAATATCCCTTGCGAATCAATTTTTTTCACATTGATCAGCACAACCCTTAACAAACTCAATAATATAAAAAGTCACTATTATGTTTAATTTTTTATTCTCAAAGTTCCATTTCAATTTCCAACGTAATTAGCTGTATTTTACATATAACTTCATCATTTAAATTTCTTACTAAAAATCTAAATAATTAACCATATATAATCATTTCATCATACTTTCATTTCTATCTTCCCTTGTTCATTTATATTCTTATTACACAATATATCATATCTTGAAAGAAATCTCCATACTAACTTAAAAAACATGATTAATTCAACTATTCTTTCATTATTCTCAGTCAGCCCTAAGAAAAAAACATATTTATCTTTTTTAGTAACCATTAATTTTCCTCAATCTATTGTTTAACAATTTCTTCAATTACACTAAACTATCAATTTGACTAAACAAAAAAAAAACTCATGAATCTACTACTCGTGCTGCAAGCCACCTAAAACTTTATTTAATACCTAATACAATTAATTTTATACTCAATAATAATTTAATATTATTTCGTAGAATCATTTATCAAATAATTAATTTCTTAATATACCCTTATCTTTGCATATCAATGTCATTAGCAAAATTTAAAGGACATACCAAATCATCTTTAGCCTCAAGCAGACATTTATTATATTTCTAAATCAATTAGTTTCTCTAATTGCCCATTAATCAGGGCACTATTCTCATTGACCAAAGAATTAGTTTTTTCAATTACCCATTAACCAAGGCACACCAGAGAATTAGTTTCTTCAATTACCCATTAACCAAGGCACTAATCTCATTAACTAGGGAATTAGTTTCTCATATCATCCACTATTCAGGGTACTAATCCCATTAATTAGAGGATTAGTTTCTCTAATTGTCCATTAACTAGAACACTAATTTCATTAACCTGAGAATAAGTTTCTACAATCGCTCATTAACTAGGGAATTAGTTTCTCCTATAGCCTATTATTCAGGGTACTAATCATATTAATCAAGGAATTAGTTTCTCTAATTGTCCATTAACTAAAGCATTAATCTTATTAATCTAGGAATTAGTTTCTACAATCACTCATTAATCAAGGTACTAATCTTATTAACTAGAAAATTAATTTCTCATATCATCCATTATCCAGGGCATTAATCTCATTAACTATGGAATTTGTTTCTTCAATTACCCACTAACCACAATATTAATACCATTAACTTGAGAATTAGTTTCTATAATCGCTCATTAACTAGGATATTAATCTCATTAACCAGGGAATTAATTTCTCTAATTTTTTAATATTTTCCAAATAAAAATCAAGATACAACTAAAGAAAATTACAATTATAATTTAACTAATATTGTAGTTTTAAGGTGTCGAGCACCCACATAATATCTGAGCGCGTGAAATGATCCCCTGCTATTGATAAAGTCTCGCGGCCTCTCCTGTACTAGTAGAATCAATATATCATTTGCTACTCATCACCATAAAGATCAATTTCATTCTCCATATAGATTTTGAATTCTCAATTTAATCGCATCGAAAATTCCAAATTCTCATCATGTATAAATATCCATTTCTTTGTTTTTACAATTTGATCCTCAACCTCACATTAAGTGTTTCAGTCATAATCGATAAACATACATATCATGCTAAATTACATCAAACAATTTTCATCTCCCTTAAGCAAACCCAAAAGAACCAAAGGAAACTAAGAAAATACCAAAATACAAAATCATGCAAAAACTGGACAGTAGCCAAAATGGTATAACGATTTTGAAAAATGCTCCGATCATTTCTTAAATCAGTCTAATCATTTCTCAAAATGGATAGACCATTTCTGATTCTGGAAATTTTTTATCTTCTTTCTCTCTATAGCCGAATGCACCATTATGAAAGGGGTATTAGTTTTTTCCTTCAAATTCATATAATTTCCTACTTATACAATCTTTATTCATGCTTCAAAACTTGTTTCTAACAACATATACTCATACAACCATCATATACATAAGGATTCATCCAAGTCCATAATACTCAAAACATCTAATAAATCTAAATATATTAAGTTTCCACGATCAAACTCAATAGAAGTTGTTCTTACTTTGAAATAACAAATAATCAAAAAAGAAATAAGAAGAACAATAGTGTCATCTTCTTGTTAAATACACATTGATCCTCACCTTTTTGTATTTATATATTGACTCTTATTGGTATTACCTATTATATTTTGTCCTCGTGAAGTTTTTCTTTCAAACAATTTAGTATTATATTCACTCTTCATTTCATTATGTTCACCCCATTTACCTTGCTTAAGTTTCTTTAATTTAATTTAACCCATTTTATTATCGGGTTAATTTTTTTATATTTTACTAACCTGGAAAAATTCTAGCTGGGAATTTACATTTGATTTGATCGAATCTGTTATCTTTTGGTTTAGAACTTGACTGGTATTCACGCTAAACTGCAGGTCCGTCTTATTTTTCCAGTAAAATATTTAGGTGTTGCAAGAGCATTTTTTTTTTTTTAAAAAAAAAGAGAAATCCAATAACCCGGGCTATTGTCTCGACCAACTAAATAAGTTGGCTTTATTTGAATCATATTAAAAGAAGAAGAAGCAATGATAGCAATATATATATATATATATATAAAGTGATCATGATAACATTGAAAAAAAAAAAAGACGGGTCATTTACTAGTTGTATTTAATGAATTTGTTTATTAAAATCAATTTGTAATAAAAATCGACACACACAAAATTTATTGGCTAAACTAAAAGAAAAAAAAATATGTAAAGCTACACATATTAAAAATATCATAAAACACTAAATATTTAATCTATATAAAATATAGAAAAATTACAGGTGAATCATATTAACCTTTTAAGAAATTAAACACACCGAATATAATTAGAAAAATAATTGCTATTTAAAAAATGATGAAAAAGCCAAATAAATCATAGAGAAGAGGTATTAATTAAAATATAAATTAAAAAAAAAACATATAAAAAGGTATTAATAAAAAATTAACTTTTTTTTTTTTAAAAAAAATGAGGCCAAGCACTTGCCTTGCCAAGAAAAGTCCACACGCACTGGCTTTTTTTTTAAGTTAATGGGGTGCATGACATGTCGTCCGTCATATGTTGTTTGCCCCATTCTTGGACAAAAAATAGAGATGACGTGTCTTATGTCTTTGCAGTCAACGCGTCATCTAGAATTCCTTAGATTTCAACTATTAAGGTGGCCGGAAAAACAGGGTTCTTGTTTTCTTCACCCCGAAACCATTTGTAATCTATTTTGTTTTACCCAAAACACCTAGAAAACACCTTTGAAATCTTGTTAAACCAATTCATGGCCTCAAAAAACACAAAAACTCAACCAAAAACAAACAATAAACTCAAAATAAAAAATCTTTTCAAGCTCAAATATGTTTTTTAAGTGCTTTAAAGTTAAAAAAAAAAAAAAAAACATTTAATCTTTACTCTCATTATCATATGGAGTCATTTGATATAAAAGTTAATCATTTTAGTGGCTGAAATCATCACCATTGGAAAATTTCTCTCTCTACACCGGAATTCGGTAACCCCCTCTCTCTCCTCTACCAAAAAAGGAATGAAAAAAGAAAAAATAAAATTTGATACCAAAATTGAATTTTTGAAATTTAGGAGGACCGGTTACCTAATAGCTAAAAAAGATAGGGGTGTAAAGTGTACTTTTAAAATAAATTTCAAAGCAACCATCTATTTTACCCGCCCTTTTCATTTAAATCATTTATCTTTCAATTCAACCTTCCCTCCAAATAAAACATGCAATTGGATGCTAATTTGGGTTCAAAAGAGCTCAATTATCCAAAATAAAGTTTAAGGACCAAATTAAATTTTTAAAAAGAATTAACTGTTGAAATTCACAGTGATATATGAGAGGATAAATAGTAAAATAACCACAATAAAACCTCTATCTCTTTTAGGTTATATTATAACTAGATATGGATATGCATGCTATGTTGCTGGTTTGTATTTTTCTTTGCAAAAAAAAAAAAAACAATGTCTAAATACCGGAAGCAGGCTTTAAAAAAATAAAAAATAAATGACTTAAGTTATATGCCCACTAGCTTTAATAGGTACATTTTATTTTAATTTGATGAAAAACAATTGGACAACGATAGTAAACAAAAAAAGAAGCATGATAACCTAGAAAAAACCATTAAAAGTATGTAATTGGATTAGTCTGCAAAACTCGTGGCCTAGGTTATGAGATCAAGTTAACTCGATAGAAAAGAAATTAAAGAAAACCATAAAGCCTTTTTTATTTAAAAAACTAATGTTGAACGATGGAATTGCAAAAAAAAATAATAATAAGGAAAAAAAGAAGAGAATTTTAGGCCACATCAACTTTTCAAACTCATAACTCGAGTCATTAAACCAGATGATTCGATCCAATAAAGGGTTGAATAAGGAGATTCATATTTTAGCGTAATTATGTTATTGTCGAGCTTTACAACAATAATTATAATGCTCAATAAGATAATTGGATATGGCTAAAAATTTACCCAGAGTTTTCCAGAATATTATTCTATATTGGGATAAAATTTCAAGTCAATCAGAGTTCGGAAAGGTCTTGCGATATATGTCAGAACATGCTATATTAATTGTAGCTTTCCTGAACTCCGGTTGACCTGAAATTTTACCCCAACATAGAAAATATATTGGAAAAGTCTAGGTAAGTTTTCAACCTGATCCAATGGTCAAATTGAGAATTATTATTGTTGATTTAAAACTGGACAATAGGCACAATTACACTAGAATCCGAATTTTCTTATTTAATAATTTCTTGGATCGTATCACCAGAAGTATCATAGATGAAACAATAGTGAAATTCAATCCACAACAAATCTAACGCTGAGGATGAATTATTATTATTATTATTATTATTCTTGTTGTTACTGCTATTAGCATCGCCACCATCATCACCACATGTGTGGCAACTGTTGATTTATCTATTTTATAAGGATTTCATGTCAAATAAGGAGACGTCATTACCACCACCACCACATGTGTGGCAACTATTTCTTTACATATTTTACAAGGATTTCATATCAAACAAGAAGACATTTATGGCAACAACTATTATCCATAGTTTGCAAGAATTTGTTTTATGATTTTTTTTAATTTATTTTAGTGTTGAATAGTATTAGCTTTGGACTTTATTCTAAATTGGGTTTGGTTTGGCCTATTAAACATTGTTTTAGGGTTTGTTTCAGTACTAGACATGTAATAGTAGGTTACTATATATGACTCATTGACTTGCAACCCAAAACAAGTTCATTATGGTTATTTAGAATGGACTAATATTACTTTTATGACTGTAATTTTCGGCAACTATGATGATTTGAATAAACAAAATTTTCCTTTTATTTTGCATGTTGCAAAAAATCTTTTTTTGTAGGGACGAAGATTGTACACCAACTCATTAAAGATTAACTAGTTTTGTGACGCCATTCACATACTTCGGGTTCTTAAGTATAAGGTTATCTTTAGGTCCAAGTTTTTTTTTCCAATACCTTTAGTTTGTAGGTATAGGTTTACCTCTGACTTGGGTTTCAAACCTGATATTCAGCTTTCTTGGATTGATTTCTAATTTTATTGTAGGTTACGTGACCACGTGATGACGATATTTGCATAAAAAACTATCATCAGTAATACAATTTTTACTATTTTTATAATTATTACCATTAATATCACAACTATTATTATTATTATCACTACTACTATTATTAAAATTATTATCAATCAAGAATAACAAACAAACATATATTGGGTATTATAACTTGAACTATATAAAGATATTTGAGTAATCAAGAGATGGTTCATCACCCCAGGTGAATTAGAAAAAACTCTTCACATATTCTCAAATAGTAATGATTGTGAAATCCTTACGCAAAGTGGAATGAGATTTAAAAAGAGTTTTAAAATTTACCTAAAGGATCAACGACTATATTGTTAAGAACAAGCATGATTCAACAAAGTATATACACTTCATTTTATAATATCTAAATCAAAATATTCTTGGTGAATGAATAATAACTACATTAAGAAACTGCTTAATAAAAGGTTAAGTCAAACTACATATGACTTTTCTAATATTTGAGGGATCATGATACGTTGCTAGAAGGTACACTTTATCTTCAAATATAAATCAATCAAATGTTAAATTAATAATAAATTAAATTGTTTAATTTATTTAATCCTAGTTTATATAGGATTATGATTTATATTTGGGTCACCTTATTAGAAACTCAATGGGTCACACACATTAAAAATCATAGGTAAAAAATTAAATTAGGATAATTAATCAAGTGTGAGTTGATTGTGAATAAGTTTTAGAAATTGAAGAATAAAATGTAACTAATACAAGGGATTACAAGAATAAAGATTTTTAAATTATTATTTTTTTGTGTTTACATGTTTAAAAAAACTTAGTAGAAGAAAGGTCAAAAACCAATTTGAAGTTTTTTCAACTTCATTAGTAACACTATCTATGCGTACCTAAATAAAAGCTAGTTCAATCTCATTTCTTACATCATTAAAAGTGTTTTTTTTATAGTTAACAACTTAGAAATGCTAAAACACGAGAGAGTAACCAACCTTTTCACAATAAGTACACTAGCTCCTCTAGATTTTCAACAAATCGTACATTAAATGAAAGTGTTAACTAAAGTTTTTCTTGTTACACAAGAAACGAGTGACACAATAACTAGCTCTAATGCATGCACCCTAAGTACATGTAGACAACTCTATTTTCCTGAACAAATAAGGTAGAACAACATACAGGAAAGCAAACATGGGAACACTTGTACTCTAACCCTCTGAATAAGTTGTTTTTTTTCCATAAAGAGCTTTCTCAAATTGGATGCTTTATACTTGAACTTTAAAGATCTAAAAGTAAAGCGTCAATAAGTCTTATCTACAAGAATGATTACCATGATTAATCTCCCTTCAAATCTTGCTCTTGTACCTTTTATTTATGAAACAACTTAGAGCTTGTAATATAAAACAATGATGATATAAGTAAAATCCTTGACTTTAATGATTTGCCCAGGCATGACACCATAGCTTAAAGCCTAACTCTATCCTTGACTTTAACAATATCTGAGCCAAACTCATATCTCACTTCAACGCAAATGTATTAGCTAAAAAGAATACAATTAAGCTCTTTGTCATCACATAACGAGAAGATGATAGCCCAGAGCATATATTTAAAAGCTTAATAAGAAAATGATAAATGTGGAAAATCTACTCAAACTTATTACCACTAAAGCCCTAATTAGTAGAGTTTACAACTATTCTCTATAGAAATAACTATACATTTTTCCTAACCAAACTCTCCTCAAAGTGAAATAGGCAATGAAAAACATTATTTGAGTAGAATAAGAGAGCTTGACAAGACAAAGACACCTTCAATTCTAACAACAGAGAACAGAATCCCCCAAACATTATCGATTTTCTAGCAGTCTTAATATATCTAAAAACAACACAAATGAATCTATTCTTGATCAACTAGTGTTTCTTGAGCTCGTGACTATAACTTTGATCATCACTTGCATCGAGGAGTTGGCTTTCAACGGAATTTATACAATATCCGCCTCCCATAAAAAAACATTGTAAGCACACAAAACCCTAATAAAATTTGTTTCTTTCATCATAACAACTATCATGATATATTATGCCCTAAAACAAAGATAAAAAGGTTGATCACCAAGGGTTACCTCCAACAATTTGTAAAGAAAGAAATGCAACCTGAACAAAAAAGAAAATAAGTTGGTGTGTCCTATAATGTGCTACCCGGGATAAAAAAAAATATTTTAAACTTTTCAATTAAAAAAGGAATATTTTCTATTCAAATAGTCTTTGTATATATTTTTTTTCAATGGTATTGCTTATCTTCATGTCTCCAAGTAAAATCTTAATGTCTCCAACAAAATCTCTTATCTCTCTAAATAAAATATTCTAATGAAATCTTCATGTCTCTAATGAAATCTTCATGTCTTTTATAATGATCTCCATAAACATTCATCATGTAAATTTCTACATTGATTCTTCATTGTCATTTGCACAATCCTTATGACTTTTGTGATCATAAAACATTTTTTACCTCACCTGAAAGTGGTCTTCTCCGCCTAAATAAACTCTTTATTCCGCTTAAATGTTAAAACTAGTTATGGTAACCTGAAAGTTCTCCACTTTCATAAGCATTCTCTTAGCTATCTTTTTTTTAAAAAAAGGGGCAATTAAAGAAATGTATTGTGTCCTATACTATCTTGACTTAACTCTTACAACATATGCTTTTATGTGCCTAGTTGTTGTAACATGCTACATTGTTAAGCTTGATGAAAAAATTCATGAGTCATTAGATTTACATATAATTTCAAAGACTAAATATGAAAATAAATGGGCCAAAAGGCCAGCAACTTTTTTTAAAAAAGACCGAATAATATTGTTCGGTCAATCTATTTAGGCTAGAGGCCTAATAGCTAAAGACCAGGCAACTATTGTCTGGTCTTCTAGTTTGGGCCAAAGGCCCAATTACCTAATTGAATAAAAAAGCATGGCCAATAAGGGAGAAGAGTTAGCTACAATAGCCCAATGAAGAATGGCTAGCTACAGTAATAGAAAAAAGAAAAAAGACCAAATAGATGAAGGAAAAATAAGATCGACTTATTTTTCAATGAGGAGAGAGAAAAAAAAAGAAAAAAAAGAGAGGAAGAAGCCATTAAAGCACCGTTATACCTATACCATGTACAAGTGCCCTACCACCAGAAAGAGCTTGAAGAATAAGTCCAATGACACCAAAGAACACCACCATCAAAGGTGGGAAGAATCCACATACGTCTTCTAAAGACAACAGGTTGTCCTGCGTGCTAGCTCATATAATAGACATGCTAGACAATTTTCCCTTCTCCTTTAGTTCAGTCCTTAATTCTTCTAAAAATTTTCATTTCAATCCTCTAAGTTATTTTTCCGAACAACATGCAAATGAAGGGGGAAGAAAGGAAAAGAACAAAAAATAATGAGCTCAAGTGCCAAACAACTACTTATGCACTTGTAGAAGTTACGGGTGCACGCCTTGTCAGTATAATGTCACACAGTCACCTATGAATGCTTGCTTGTCTCGCCAATAGATGCCTATCTTTCTCACCAATAGCCAGTACGACACTACCATATCCAGTACTTCCATTACACCTGATGACTTGTTTTACAAGTTACTTGCACGATAAGGGTAATTATTTTTCATGATCACTCTTACACAGTATGTCTGCAACTCCATGCTCCATGAGGTAATTTCATGTGACCAAAGTATATAAATACCTTAGGTCACCGAGTAATAATAAACACATGGGGCCACATGAAATATAACAACACATGACAATCACAACATAAACTCTCCCATGCTCTCATTTTAGTCCTCTTCACTTGAAATTATTTTCCTCATATGATTTATTTAAATATCAAAGGGTCTTCTATTATGATAAGAAGTTTGTTTTGGCAGGAGTTTATGGACTAGTCTGGTCCAACATAATAAAAATACCTTCAAAACCCATCATATTAGGTGTGGAAATACCGAATTCAATTTAAAGTTTTTTCAAACTTCACTATCCAAACTAAAAGAACACTATCCCATCTCCAAAAGTTGTTTTGGGAAAAAAAAAAAAAAAAAAACTAATCTTGTACTTGCATTAAAGGGACACGTTAAGAGCTAATGCAAAATGGAGAGGCTCAAGCCAACACAGTGCAATATCATACTCGAATCCCTAAATCGATCAGATGAGACTAGTTTATTTGCCTGCACTTTCGTTACGGGTTAGACACAAATTTCTTAAATTGTAAAAAAAAAAAACACATTTAGATTGCTAATTTTTTTTGGCATTGTCATTAAACTTGGTACAACGGTTAAACTTGAAAAATCTCAACCCAACTTTTTGATTGATATTTAGTTAGTTTGTTAACCTTGCAACCTGAGTTATGGAATCCACTAGGTCAAATTATTTTTTTATTTTATTATATGATAGAGAACACCAAGATTAATTATCATCAACTCAATATTAAATTATAAAATTCAATAAAAATCTCACATTAAATGATGGAATTGGTTAAAAAAAAAACATATAAAATAAAGTTCGAAAAAATCTCAATCTAACTCTTCGATTAATATTTTATCTACTCGTCAAACTCGCGATTCAGGTTATAGACTCCACTTAATCAATTTAATTTTTTTATTATATAATAAAAAATATAAAAAATAATTTATCATCAATCTAATAATTTATCATAAAAAATGGCATTGGGCTGGGAAGAGGGCTCGCAATAATGGATTAAAGAGAAAAGGCACCAAACAAATTGCAAAATTCAGAAAATAAAAGCAAGGGGAGAAGAGTTAATTTAATAGTAGAAGGAAATCCCACTAGGAAAACAAAATCAAAAGCATAAAAACCTCTTATAACCTATTTCACCACATTCCCCTCCAAACCAACAGGGGATAAATAGAAGTCCAGACCATTCGTTCAGAATATGGCATACTAATGTAAAAGTGAAAAAAAAAAAGATAAAAAAAGAAAGAAAAGAAATGAATGAACATCCAAAAATTCAACGCCCCTTCCTATCTCCTCTTCCAAACATGGCATCAACACTTGACAAGTATGCTGCAGCAATCAAACTTCACTGCTGCTTGCATTCTGGAGGCCGCTCACCCTGCTGACCATCCCCAGCTTGTCCCTTTCCACTTTTCTGCTGTAAAATCATAGGTGAAAAAATATGTTAAATTCACCTAACTTGCAATTGGAAAAGTGACATAATCGAAAGCCAAAGAGTCTATTGAATAGAAGCAATACCTTGTTCCCAGCAGATGACTGCCGCAAAATTTCAGCCCAAATAACAAGAAAAAATTAGTATCGTACCAAACTTCAAACAGATGAACAGGAGAAAAACAATATAATGTGAACTCAAATTTCAAGACAATCAAACCTTCTTTTTGGTCTTGCTTTCATCAACCTCATCCTCATCCTCATCAATATCATCATCATCCTCCTCATCCTCATCCTCGTCAATATCATCCTCATCCTCATCCTCCTCATCCTCATCATCATCCTCGCCATCATCATCATCCAATCCAAGCTCATCCCCCTGAACTGCCTCCCCAGTAAACCATGACACAGCATGGGGGATGATCTTGTCTCGAATGGTTGACCTTGATCATAGACATGTATGAAAAAAGTTCAAGTAAAAAAGAAAGGGAAACCGTGGCTAGCAGATTTGGGACTCTTTAACATTTAAAAATAAAGTTTAGCTGATTGCCACTTGGAAACCCAGTCCATGACGTGAAGTGAATAGTTGAAAAAAAAAAAACCCTCACCCAATGTCATAATCTTGCTCCATCTGATTTTGAAGTTCCTCAGCCTGTTCAAGAAGATGACAAAAAAAACAACCAGAATTAAAAACAAGCAATGAGTTATCATTAATCATTTCAATAGATGTAATAAAACTTGTCATTACTGTATCTTCATCAATATCTTCATCATCCTCAGGAACTTGTGGTGGACTGAAGAAGTTGAAAAAACTTTCACATTCTTCAGTTTTGGTAATTGGCTTGGCATTCTTTGATCCTTTCTTGGGCTTCTTCTTAAGAAGCTTCTGGGTCAAGCATTTCCCTGGATACCATTCAATCTCAGTCCTACAACACACCAGGTAACAAAATTATTTCAGTTCGAGACCAAGCCTTCTCCAATGTTGGTATTACAACAAAAAAAATGGTCAGAGCTTGTCAGCATAATCATGAGATAGAAAAATAGAACTTACCCTATTGCTTTCTCAAGAATGGGCTCATCTTCATCAATCATGTGGTATGTCTTTGTCAAAACATAGTTCTTGAAATAAGGGTTGGAATCAAAGAAAAACTCAAGCTTAAATCCCTTGGGATCCTCTATCCTATGCCACTTAATATCTTTAAGGTACTTGAGAGCTCCTTCATCACGCTCAGTAATCTGATGACAGTACCATAAAAAATAATTGAAACCATATCATCAGAAGCATTGAAATCAAGACATGATACAAGCAAACAAAAAACACAAACCTCCTCAGCTAGCACTTCATTGTTCTTCATTGCGACAAGCCAAAAATCAGGAACACCTTTCTCTACATCAGATGTATTTAAATATCAAGCTACACATACTTGTCAGTAAAAGAAATGACCAATGAAAAATAAGCAGAATGCCAGTACCTTCAGCAGCCTTTTCACCCTCTTGGTCCATTGCCGCTTCATTTTTAGTTTCAAATTCAGCAACACCATTCACAATCTCATATCGCTGTAAGTTGGCAGAGAAGAAGAATTAAAAACATCCTTTCATAGGATAATTTAGATGACAAGTGTATTAGAACAAAACAATAATGGGCTCCAAGTATATCTTACCTTAGTGTATAATGGTTGGTACAATTTCTGATACTTCGCTTCAAGGGCTGCTCTCTCCTCAAAGAATTTTGCCTCTAACTCATCATGTTGACTCTGAACATTGAATAACCTCATAAATAAAAGACTAAAGCCACCGGTTAATCATGCAAGAATGAGAACAAAGATGAACATTAAGTAATTTAATGCAAAGACATGAAATAGAGAAAAACCACAGCTAACAAACTTTCCTCAACTGCCCAAAATAAAGGGGTGTTTGGCACAACTTCTGCTTTCAGATGCTTTTCAAAATTGCTTTTGGTTTGAAAAGGCATTAAATTGATTTTTTTTTAGTTGTTTTTTATGGTTTTGATATGCTGATGTCAAAAATGAAAAACAAATCTGAAAAAAAAAATTCATTTTGATACATTTTCAAGCGAAAAGCTATTTCAAAAAGCACCTTGCACCACAATTCCAAACACCTCCTAAGCAGCATATTCAATTTTCCAAAGACTGAGAATGAAGCAAACACAAGGGCAAATTCAAGTCTCGAAAGTAGCAATTTCATGCAAAATTGTTAAAAAGGGATGGGCTGCCTCAAAATTCTTCCATCCACGACCTCAAAGGTAGCTTTACAGTAAAATAACCTTTGCGAGATGGTACAACTTCTGCTAGTCATCAAACCTCTCTGCATTCTTGCCATCTTACAGAAAGAAAATCTTAAAATATACCATCCAAGAGTTCTGTTTTAAGTATTTAATTTAACTCAATTAAATTCTATTCGGTCCAATTACCATGTTTGGAAACCTCAATGAAATAGAGCTCAACACATTCTCCCAAAGCTGACCTCATCCTCCGTTTCTTGTTTGCATAGAATTATCAAAGACGAGTAATGATATGGGAAAAAATAACTCAATTCCACACAGTAACTTCAACATAATTCTATCTTTTCAAATTTTATTCCAAGCACATAAATTTGACTTAAGTGAATCATCGTACAAATGAAAATTAATTCAATAAATTTCATTCCAATATAAAATTAATTCTGAACAGCTATCAGAAGAAACTATATCAAAGCTGGATTGATGGGTAAGATTATTTACATTCCAATTCACGCAATCTAAAGTACAAAAACTGCATTATCACACAATGGCAACTTTCTGGAACAATAACAGAGACTTAGAAACAACACAACCTCAAAAACAAAATCAATAAACTGCAAGCTGCCAAAACACAAATATAGAAAATCAATAAACCACAGGCTAGAAGAGCACAGCTCTCAATTACACCACATAAAATCAGGTTTGACAACAAAAAGAACATGCCTGGATCCCTCTGAGATCCTCAACACGCTTCCTAACAGTTGGAGACAGGTTCTCGAGCAATTCAGAGTGCTGTCCAGTCAAACTCTGTAGCTTATTCTGGACAAAGAGCAAAAAAACTTCATCCAATCAGCCATTACAATATCCTAAATCATAATAGGAAAAGTAAAACAGAAACAACATTGAGAGAGACAAAAAGAAAAAGAAAAAGAAAGCATAGTCAAAGAGTGACCAGATAGAGGTTAATCAAAGTCCAACCACCAATCACAAACATAAAATTTAACGAGTGGCTACTTAAGGAAGAGAAACATCAAATATCCTTTTTTCATATTCTCCATAGTCGAACCATAAAAGGAACCCAACAAAATAAAAGCCAACACAGAAGTACAAAGTCAGTTACAAAACAACCTTGAGAGCATTAACAAGGCCAGCTCGATCCTCGTCATTAAGAGCTGCAGGCAAAAAAGAAAACGCAAAACAACTTTTATTATAAGAAGTCGAAAGCAATAGTGACGAAAATCAAAATCGAAAGAGAGTGGAAAGTGACAGAGAGGAAGAATTAGGGTTTTGGTAACCACCGGCGCTGAGATCAGCCATGTTGAAGTTATCCTTGTCGTTGCTCATGTTGAAAGAGTAAACAGAAAAGAGTGAGGTGAGTGAGAGAGAGGGGGGGATTTGAGAGAAGCGAAGAGCTAAAACCCTAGATGGGTTATGAGAAAGAGAGGGAAGAGGGTAAAGAAAAAAAAAAAAAAACTGGTTGAGAGAGAGTGGCGTGGCCTTGCGTTTCTAATCCTCTCTCTCCCCTCTACTTGGAAAAACCTAATCGTGGGCTCGCTTTTTATATGTCGCCATGAGACCGTGAAGCTTTATTTATTGCCTGGACCAGCCCTATATTTTCAAAAATATTTAAAAAAAAATTTAAAATTTAAAATTTTTATTATTATTTTAATGCATTGATGTAAAAAATAATTTTAAAAAAATAAAAAATATATTATTTTGATATATTTTTCAAGTGAAAAATATTTTAAAAAGCAACCACAACCACACTTCCAAACACCTTCTAAGGGTCTGTTTGAGAGTGTGGTTGAGTTGTTTTTTAAAGTGTTGTTGAAATGCATTAAAATAATTTTTTTTATTTTAAAAAAATTATTTTTGAAATCAGCGCATCAAAACGATTCGAAACATATAAAAAAAATTAATTTTTAACAAAAAAATAAATTTTTGAATTTTTTTGAAAACACAAGTTAGCTCGCGTTTCCAAACGCTCCCTAAATCACCAACAACCATTGTCCTCGATTTAAAAATTAACTAGGAAAAACATTTAGATCATTGAATTCAACTCTTAGTTTTTAATCAAATCAAGCTATTATTTTTATTAAAATAACAATGTTTTTTTATATATTAACTCACTCGGGTCATCATTGAGAAATTTAATCAAGCCAATTAAATTTTATCAAGTTATTTTTTTGCATGGTTTAACTAGAAACCTAACATAGATCGGGCTCTATGTCTCAGTTTTTTTAGTTAATTTGTCAAGCAAGACTAGATTCTATAATTATATATGAGACCCTAATACAATTATTTATATCTAGTTATATTTGGTAACATATAGAAACGATAGTTTCACCTGAACCTAGTGGATACCCGCTCAAACTGATTTGAATGAGTTAGATATTTTATAAATAATTATTTTCTAGGTTAGGTTTGGGTGAAACTTGAAAGGATAAAGTCAAGTTCCAAACCGGTAATGAAAATCACTTTACCCAATCTGAAAAACAACCTCTGCTTAATCTTAAATTTATTTATTTACTGTATATTTATGTTCATAAAGTTAACGAAAACTACAATCTTCTTTTTATCCATATGCAGAGTTTGTAAGAGACTGATTAGGTTAAAAAAAAAATATTACCACCCTAAAATACCATATCTAAAATATTGCATTGCTATTATTGTCTTTTATTCATAGCAATTTATTATGTCTATCTATATATAGTGGTCTATCTACATGGATAATAATGACTCTATTGTTATGAGTTAAACCTTGGATGATTGGTTTAAGCCTAACCGTCCTAATATCTAATTTATCTTTGTCATTCCCAGTTAACCAATAGTAGTATATCAAGCTATGTCAATGAAAAATCAATGAGTTTATGTTGGGCTCAGTGAACATAACCTAGATCCTAAAAAGGGTCAATGGATAATGCATTGTTAAGGTTAATTATTCTTATAGCACTCAAGATTCACTCACAATATTTGCTAAATAAACGAAGATTTTATGCCCTGGTCCTACCCAAATAGTGACCATTATGAGTTTTGGAATACGATCTAGTGACATGAAGGTCTCTTATGGATTAAATTTTGACAAATGACCATTTTGGGTTCATTTGTGTTTAAGGTATGTCATTTAATAATCACCTTCTTATGATTTAGTTTTTTATTGGTTGCCCCTCATTAGTGTTTGTATACATCGGTCTATGACTCGCGTATATACATTTATAGCAAGTGAACAATTGATTATCAACAGACAAATCTGAGAATTTATTAAAAAGATCAATACTCTCAATTGTTTAGTGAATATTGGACTTAAACATTTCTAAGATTTATTTTTAAAATAAAAGGAATGAGCCATTCCTTTTATATCTAAAGCAATAATCTATGTTGAGTCCATTTACCCTAAACACTAAGAGTGAACAGCAAAATATTTTAGATGTGATTTATGATTTTTTTAAACAAAGATGGATTGTTTTGAAAAATTTGAATGTCGGCTCATTAGATCTATTAATGTCGTCGGTCAAAACCTAATGGACCTTGCCAATTTGTTCCAATGTCTAATGATGTAGGAATGAGTTACTTTGATATGTTTTGAACTGAAACTAAGAGCAAACAAATCGAAAAATGGCATTGTTTTTATGAAAATTCCATTTTAAATAGAAGCTTAACGTTGTAAAAATATATAAATGACCAAAGACACACCAAATGCAATATGAAAAAAAAATTAATGAGTCCCGATGAAAAAATTATCTTAAAAAACAAAAGAAAGCAATTTATAAAACATAGGACTCGAGAAATATATAGATCTTTTTAAAAATCTACTTTGGTTGGCTTACACTAACTCTAAAGAACAAGAATAAAACTAGACTGAATCTACAATGTAAGAAATATCAATAGAAAAACCACAAGCTCCTCCACAATTGCATATAGTTAAAAACAAGAGATAAACAAACACAAAACAATCTTTTCAAGCAATATGAAATTCCAAGATACTTTCGAGCCCTTATTTTTTATTGTCGATAGACTTTATCATTTAATAATTGTTTATCACAAGCAACTATTAAAGCTAACATATACCTAATTCAAAATTTCTATTGTTATAAGCATGTACAAGGTGAATGAAACCATCCACACCAAAATAATAACTCATAATAGCTTAGAATCCAACTCAATAGTCTAAAAGTTTATAAATATTTTCTTCTAACCATATCAATGACATCTTTTTCAATGACATTATAAGATTCATGAACACAAATAACTTCACGTCATAATAGGCCACACAAACAATTATATATTACATAAGATATTATTACAAACATGCAAACTAAAACATTTAGAAGAAAAGTAAATAAAAAAAAGAGAAACACAAAGGAAATATACCTAAACTAGACGCAACTAATGGTTGAATCGAACTGAAATGTGAATTAGGACTCCTAGGTTTCTTGCTTTGAAACCTAAATTTCTCAATTTCCCACACTAAAATCTTCAAAAATCTCTCACCCTTAGAACCGTAGATTCACAAAGACCCAATTTTTTTTTAAATTAGTTTTTCATGTATTTCTCTATAAGAATTCCTCTCTCATATTATCCTCTCTTAATTCCTAATCTCACTATGGATCCATCTATTTTTCTCTTCCACTATAAAAACTCTGGTCTATTTATTGTGTGATAGAGACTAACTTAACCTACGAGTCAAAGAAAAAACGCAACCTTATAGGATTATCCACAACCAAATATGGTTGTCCATAAAATAAAGATAAGAAAAGAACATACAAAGTTAGCTAGGTCAATATGTGAGCAAAATACTCTTGGCCAAAACTAAAGTATAACGATAAATCGTGACAAGAACACTAAAACCATAAACAGATGCACAACTTAGAGACTCACTCAATGTAAGAATAAACGATGCCAAAGTTTAAAGAGGACGAATTTTAAATTGATCAAGGTGACATTTAAATTGGGAAAAATGATGATAGCGATAAGGCTAGGTTCAGAATTAGATAATAGGCGTAACTATGGTTATAAATGTTTTATTGAAAGAAGGCAAATAAATGAAGAGGCGGTTATATATGAGCTACCAAAAATAGCATTGTATAGGCATGATAAACTTCAAAATAAACCTTATTAATTAATGCCTTTCTAAAGTTAATATTCTTAAATTTGTATTTTTTTTAAATGAGCCTATAATTGAAACCAAACAAAGAAAACATTTTGATTGGGTTCCTAATCTAATTTAAAAATAATCCTTTAATTTTTCTCACCTTTCAAAAAGACCATTGGATTCCAAAACCCTTTTAATTGAAGTCAGAACCAGTTATAAAGTAAAATGTTTATTCAATTAAGTCATTGATTGGATTAATAGAACCTCCTAAATCATGTCAAATTGAAAATCATAGTCATTGATCCTTTAATTCGTTGATTTGTTATGACAATTGCCCTCTCTTTATTGCTTACAACATAAAATACTATGAAAAAATACTTTCATAGGCTTTATGTAGTAAATTTATAAATAAAAATCCAATTTGGTCCTTTCATCTCTCATTTATGCATGTAGATCATTTTTTAATATGTTCTTGTCAACCAAGTCGCTTGTCATCCTGTTTTTTTTTTCCAACCCTTTTCCCCTTTTGTTTTTTATTTTTATTTAAAAGAAAATGATAGTTTCTATGAATCCAAATTTGGGTTATGACACCGACTATCCGCACAAGGACTTATCACCATTATCAGTAGTGATTCATATATACAAAGCATCTTTCAATATACCATTCAATTTTCCCTTTTATTTCTTTTCTTTTTCTTTTTATTCAAACGGTTTCTCCATTTCACAATTGATCATTAATCCAATTATTTAAAAAATCAATTCAAACTAAACCATCATTTACGGATATTCCCATCTCAAGTTAATCCTTATGGATACCTATAAATCTAGTAATCCCTCATGGATGCCAATAACTCCAACTAACTCCTTTAGTTTCCAATTAATCTAGCAATTCCCTTACGGAATGCTAATAACTCAGGCTACCTTTTCAATTTCCTTAATTTAGCAATTCCCTTATGGAATGCTAATAACTCCGACTACCCTATTAGTTGCCAATCATTTTGGAAATTCCCTTACGGAATGTCAACTCAAGCTACTTTTTGGTTGCTAATCATTCTGGGAATTTCCTTACGGACTGCCAACAACTCCAACTACCCTTTAGGTTACCAACATTCCGTCCAATATTTAATTTCATTATTTTCTTGCTTTTTTTCTCTTTTTACAATATTTTTATTATCCAAACTCAAACCATGCATAGAAAGACATTACAATTATAATATTTAAGACTTTAAATATGCAATGAGGTATTAAACACCTATCTGAAGCTTGTATATCTGATGCTCACTGCTATTATCTTATCTTGACTGGCATTCCAATACCAACAGGAATATCTTCATTATAAGATATCAACTACTATAAGAATCTCATTCTAATTTCTATTCAATTCATATTTTTAAGTTAATTAATAAATAGATTGTCAGAGTTCCATGAAAAATCAAACGTATCAAAGTATTAATCATTCCTTAAGTTCCACCCCATCTTTCATTTAAGAATCTATTTGTCATGCTTACTCACATAATACTTTGCCCCTCTAAACACACAATTCTACCCAATTTCAAGCAAAGGATTAGAAATGGCAAAACTGGACGGCATTGGAATTACAACCCAAATCTGATTCCAGACCCAACTTCAAACACGTCATTTTCTCTTGTATGAATGAATTATTGAGCCTACCATATATTACTAGGAATGTACAAATGTCTACTTTCCAACCTAACTAGCAATGAAATGAAACTCCCTCTAAAGCTCGAGATATAAACCAAACAACATCCAAAGGTCTAATGTGATAGATTTGCCCCTTTTTAACCCAAACCTCTGAACTTAGCTCATTTTCTTCTTATTGGATCCTCTTCAATTTAGACCTTTTATTAAGCCCAATCAATGGTGTAAGTAGAATCATATCATTTATTTTATCTACAGACTTATTATCGTCTTGCAATATCGTTATTTTTATTTCTCATTTTAACTTTAATATACCTTTAAATTTATTTATATAGTTTGTCCCCCCCCATTATACATCACATTTATTTTTATTTCCCTCTTTTTTCTATCTCTTTTTATTTCGAGTTTTCTCTTACTCGTCGAGATCTTACTATCTTCAATTCTATATTTATGTGGGGGGTTTACAATAGTAGCCTTCTAGGATGATGCAATAACATATATATGTGTATGGGTGATGGATAAAAGTGACTCAATTGTAGTATAAATCTTTTAACTATTTCATTCGGTGTAAGTATGTGGGAAATAAATACAAGTTGGTCCATGGTAGTACATGCCCCTCATTTATTTCACTTCAATCATAATTAACCATAAGGTCCCAAGAACTCAATTGTTTCTTTAGACTATAGGGATTACTAGATTTGTTATTCATGCTTTATCATGGTAGTTGATCTTAATTGTTTAATGGCTTATATTTAAATAGAAGAGAAGAGTTTTTATTTATTTATTTTCTTACTTGTAATTCTAGTGATGATGTCATCTATTTAGGAAACATTTTAGTCTACAATGAATTGTTTTAAGTACTAACGCAATATAAATGGTTATGTAATGTGCATTGGCGTAATACAATAAGCCTAATAGAATAGAAATCTATATTCAAAATATTTACAATTCAAAAAACAAAATTTATTGCAAGAATGCCACCCAAAAGTCTAAAAAGAATTGCTAAGATGGACACAAAAATGTTGCAACAAATAAAGGAACCAATCTTGTTGCAGCAACCACAAATCAAAAGGCATAAACTTCTTGCATAGAAACTTGTTGAATGAACTAATATTCTGGTGGGGACACCGAATTTGAAACATTGTTTACGCAAGCATATAATCATAGACAATGGAGGATAACTCAAATCATTGAGAGATTGAGCTTTAGCTTATGTTTTAGGTTAATTTAGATGAACTTTTAGTTGATGTTTATTAATTATATTTTATTTGTCGGGTTTGATTTAATTATTATTGGGTATTTTATTTAGCGGGCCATAAACCCAATCGCTAGTTCTAGTTAGGGTTTTAATATTTATATTCTATTTTTCTAAACGTTATGTAGCTTTTGATGAATGAAATAAGAATCGCAAAGTTACATATTTTCCAATCCCCCATTCTGCTCTTTCTTTGCTTTTAATTCTTAACTTCTTCTCTAAAAGCTTTTTTATTTTCCTGCTTTAATTCTTTTTATTTATTGTTCCGCATCATATTCTCTCTGGACACACTCTGTCTGTGATTTATTATTCATATCAGCAAAATATTTGGTAAAAAAAGAGAAATTAAATGTTTTTGCCTTAAGATAAACCTCTAGAAATAATCTTATAGATTTTAATAAAACCCACAAGTATATATGAAACGAAGCAACAGAGAGTGAGGATTAAGAAATACATGACAATTTAAAGGTGCAATTGTAAAAC
>Ga0307515_10006272_pt1 | contig 23851 bp, 28 predicted proteins | sample 17_EM_MG_FD_194513 | JGI IMG/M metagenome (GOLD analysis project Ga0307515, IMG submission 194513) | Populus trichocarpa ectomycorrhiza microbial communities from riparian zone in the Pacific Northwest, United States - 17_EM | ecosystem: Host-associated > Plants > Roots > Unclassified | place... | reverse complement strand
GCGAAGCTGGCGAATCTGCTGGCGATGGTCCCGGCACGTTCGATGTCCGCGGAAATGTCTGGCATATTGAGTGTTGCAATCCCGAAACCTCAGGATGGACAATCTTCGGTGGACTCTTTGGCTGGACAAATAGCGCGACTCGTACGTCGGTCCCCGTCTCCTAAAACAAGCACCCTGTGAATCTGACAATGGATTTGATACAACATAGTTGGATCGGTGCTTGGGTACGTCTTCTACTGGCTCACCGCTATTGTTCTTCTGGTCTACCTGAAGTGGAAGGAGGTAAGTCGCTGCTTTGATTAGGATCCATACGGGAGAGGCTCTTGTCTAATGACTCCACACCATCAGGGTCGCACTAAGATCTTGGGCAAGGAGTCCGCTGCTGGAAGGGCCTTGCGCGAGAAGCGGGCCGCCACAACGGCCGCTCCCACCACCACTGACAAGCCCGATTCGGCCTCGGAGAAGAATTCGGTCCCTGAGCACGAGGTCGCTCCCACATCGTTGCCACACACTAGCAACTAAGAATGAAAAATGATGGACAAAGGTTTCCATCCAGCATCGGGTTGAGAAAGAGGCAGAATGGAAAGGAAAAATACTTCGTTACTTCGGTAACACGCGTTCTTGCAGTACCTGCATGTACCCCTGTCCCCCATGATTGAGTCGTTGACATCAATTCAAGGGTTAATCGATAAGATTAGGTGTCGTTTTGATATGCCGATATCTTTACATTCCCGAGGTACCGAAAAAATGCCGTAACACGATAATCGGTGTTCGGCCTTATCGATTAGACGCTTTGGGACTGATAAGCGACGCCACCCAGATTGCTGATTAGATATGGACTGAATGAATGCCGTCTTAGTCAGCAGGGTCAACAGGAACGGACCCCTTGGGACCGTAGGGCACGGGACGTTGTTCGTAAGCACCTGAGATCAGCACACCCGAAAATGACCCGAAACCCGAACCTGCAGATATGCACAACGTAATGGCGCCACTGCAGTGCGATCAAAGCAAATGCTTGAGTTGTCGACTCATATTTTACCCCTCCAAAAGCAGGGAAACCACCTCCAAACCTCTCAGAGTAAATTAGCCCATGAACGAGGCGTTAACCTCAGGGACAAGCCAAGATGTGGTCACGGCTCGCTCCGGGTCACGGCTTTTCAGGAGACTAGTGTTAACCCTCGCGATAGCCCATTGCGTATTAGATTAAGCGTCTAATAGGTTAGGTTTTGTGCTCACACTGGTGTAGTGAGACAAATCCTGAACCATGAAGAGCCTGAATCAACGCGAAAAGTGATATAAAGAACTGGGAGAGTGATCTTTGTCGGAAAGCCCTTGCCCATTGGGATATACTGCTACCTACTACATATAGTAGACGAAACCCAAAGCGCGTATCAAATCAAGAGGGATTGTAGTACCGCCAGACACATGAGGCAAGGAACACCGAGACCGAGAAACGAGGCTAACAAAGATTGCAAAAAGCGCGGAGACTCAGTTTACGAACCTGCATATGACCGGAGCTCAGCTGCCATAGGAAACAATCGGACCATAACAACTAGGACGAGAACATTAATATTCCGACAGTCTCGCCAAGAGATACTAGGGTTTATCAGGCTTGATTCAGTACATATTGTTAACTGATTAACAATGACCTACTCGCCCCTTGTGCCACAAACGAGTAGTGGACTCTTTCTTGACAGGGCATTCATAATATTTGGTGAATTAGGGTCCGAGACATCATAGCAGCATGGGTTCAGGTCTGAAAGTGTGGTGGTTGGCATGTTCAGAGTTTTAAGCTAGTACAATTAAGCCAACTTGTATGTGGGCACAATTTGACATGAAAATATATAATTTGGGGCACTTGGTTAGCCAGATATTTCGGTGGAGAGTAGGAAATGAATGTAGTGACAAGATTGCCTGGTGAACCCGTTTGGTGATGGTTGCATGTGTGTACATTTGATGGGGTTTGGATATGGCTATTCTTTATCACGGGACCCAACAGGCTGGTTGTAGTAAAGAAAGCAAATTAATACAGCCGTCAACTCCTCCAAGAGCCCTAGGGGCTTAGATATGTCTGGCCAGTTATGGTCTAGTTCAAAACTTGGCATCTGCCACACCCGTGGTTTCATTCAATGACCTCAACGGTCGTTCAGAACTGGCTGCAACAAAATGTGCAATCATACCCTCGCCACGAACGCGTTTATGCGGACGCGGACGCGGCGCTTTCGGCTTATGCCACGCTGAGAGTCAAGACCGACGTGTACAGTGAGTGCATGCAATCCCACAATCCCGTATCTAATGTTTGTTCAACCATTATAGCGTACGATGATGGTCGTCAGCAACTCCTTCTCTGCCTCCACGGCCTTCTGCCGATCTCATTTCGGGGGGCGTCATACAACATCCCGGTTCAAATGTGGGCCCCCCACGGATATCCAAACGAAGTTCCTATTGTCTACGTAGTACCAAATAGTGAAATGCTAGTCAGGAAGAGCGACTTTGTCGACCCAAGTGGGCGGTGTGTGTTTCCATATATGTCAGCATGGGAAAAGAAGAATGAGGTATAACTCACCTTACATCTAATACTCCATACCAGTTCTAGTAACGCTTTACTATATTCTGTAGGGGTGCAGTATAAGAGCATTACTGGAAGAAATGCAGTATCATTTTTCTCGCGAACCCCCGCTATATGCCAAGCCTAAGCGACCTCCACTAAACCCTGCTACGACACCATCTGCCACGTTGGGGCCGCCAATCCCATCTACCTCCCAGTCTCCGGTAGTGCCTCCACGACCTGGCAGCAATGGACCTCCGATGTCCCCGCCAAGGCCACTTGTAAGTCGCTCCTTCTCATAATGAAGTCTACTTTATGTTGTTTCCAGTCGGTCACAAGCCCTGGATATCGACCTCCACCACCTTTGCCGCCGGCGACCCCTCCACTCCCCGCTGCTGGTCAAAGTAATGCGCTATCCCAACCTCCGCTACCTCCTGCACTGGCCCATGGGAGACCTCTTTCTATCCACACTGAATCGACCAACACGCCGATCACAGGCCATGCCTATCGCCCTTCCATACACACTCCAGGCCCTCCGCCGCCAGCACCAGTGCCTAATTCAATCCAACACCCGGTGCATATGCCACCTCGTCCTACACAACCATGGATGTCACCCATTGTTCATCAGTCCACCCCCCAGCAACCAGCAACCATTTCGCCACCTCCGCCTCAATATTTGTATACGCAGTCACCCCACCCAGCGCCGCAACCACCCCGCATAGCTCCAACCCCGATTCCCGACCTAATGGACGCAGACGACTCGCAACTCCCTGCTTCTCCCGCTCCGCCTCAAGTATTTGCTCCACCACGGCCACCTAATCCAGAGCTCATTGCCCTCCATGCACATCTCCACGAAAAGTTCACCACTGAGCTTGCATCACTGACTACATCAGTCGGGCAAGAGAACGAACGGCTGCTGGGCGCGCAAGCCGATTTGCTCAAGGGCGAGCCCGCAGTACGGGACGAGATGGCACGGCTAGAAGCAGTGAGGGGTGTTTGCCAGACCGTTCGACATCAGCTCTCAGGGGTTGTGAATTCTGCCGAGAACGCGATCGCCAATTTGGAGCGGAAAGGCGAGCCAGAGATTGACGAATTGGTTTGTGCGACCAATATCGTACACAACCAGTACGTCCGAACCGTTCATTGGCGACTGGAAGTTGAACTTGCTCTCGTGGCGCAGACTAATCAACCTTGTCGCCGAAGACAACGCGATTGAGGATACTATTTACCATCTCCATCGGGCGCTCAACGCGGGTAAATTAGACTTAGACAAGTTCCTCAAGGTAAAGCTCCCTGGTCATCTAAAATATATACCGTTCTCCCTGACTATTGCTACTACACAGACTACCAGACAATTAGCAGAGGAGCAATTCATGAAGCGCGCTCTCATCGAGAAGATAACCTCACAACTTCCCAAGGGACTTCGCATGTAGTCACTCTAGCGTACCAAAGAAAGGAAAGGAGGGCGAGCTGGCCTGGGTTCCTGGGTGTAAGAACAGCAAGAGCATCCTACCTCTAATATCTCGAGAAGTCGTTCTACGTGCTCGTAAGTCCTTATGCAGTGCTGTTCGTCTAGAAATGTTCCTTTGCGAGGCTGAATTTAACCGTTGAGGAAGTTGCCGAGTTGCAGGCGTCGCAAATCACCCGAGCAGGGGATCGAACTGTAAAAATAATGCATCATGAGTGAATTACATCCATGAGGACAAATATCCTGACATACTCTGCAGCAGTAGGTTCGGTCTCAATGGCATTGCGAATGTTAGTGTAGATCGAAATCAAGTGTGGACGGTGAAACATGGCACGAGTGCAGAGATATGTCCGTAAGGTAAATATTGATTTGTCTGAGGGTCAATATCTATCGCTGGTGGAAGGGTGTCGGCACATACGACCGGTCTGAGTGTACAGCCTCGACCTCATTTCAACACACCGGACTCCGGCAATTGCCCTCTCCCCATCGTGTGCATCGCTGGCCTTCCCTTTTGAAATGTCTTCACCATTCTCTTCGGTGCCGGTATCGGTGTCACTCTTTTCCCTTCCGTCTTTAAGCACAACCTGCACAAACAGAAGTACTGTACTCTTGGTGCCCTTGGGGTGGAGCTCAGCATGTTACCGGTGGACCGTCCCGTTCATTCTAGACTCCTCACCCTTTCCACGCTAGACTATCATTGAATCAAATCACCAGATATGTTCGATTGCTCAACATATATATTATGGTGGGTAGCACGGATAATGATTGCAACGGGACGGGGGAGATGGACGATGGAATGGGTTCTGGTGCTCAGGGGGAACACGCGACGAGCCACCAGTGCTGGAGGTCGCATTCAAGGGAGACCCGGGCAGCGTACCTGGTGTGCCGAATCCCTCAGCATGGTTGTATTAGGTGTATCTATACTGTAATGCCTCAATTTTCACAACCGAAGGTCTCCGTTACAACAACAACGGAGGGGCGCCAGCAACCACCACTCCCCCCCGTTACGTTGTTATGATTTTAGCATTACAGTATAAAGATATTTCAATCGCCTGTCAACCCCAGCCCGGACGGGAGGACAGAACGCTGTTCGCTCGGACATTGGACATTTCGGAGGCGAGATGGGTGGGATACTGTATCTGAGAGTTCGGCGATAGGTTGCGCTTGTCTGAAGGCCGGCCCGCTTCTGAGCATCCCTGAGCATCCCTGCATCATTATGAATTGCGAAGTGTTTTGAAGTGTTTTGTCGAAGTGTTTTGTCCTCGTTTCGAGTTGCCTCCTCGACTGCGCGTTTTCCTTGCAGCTTGTCCCCGTCGGCGGGAGTGCTCAAACCGCCTTACAATACACTCCAAACATCAGTTCTATTCCCTGGTTCATCTTTGAACCGTCCGCTCGCTGTGCGTTTCTGTATTGGAGTGAGACCCTATTGCTGAACTCTCGTTCCCAGCTAGATTTCCTTCAATTTACAGTAATACGCTCATTAATCGACTATGAGCTCGAAGCATCCCATCTTATGGGCACTCCGAGGCCGTTCTAGCCTCTCCTTATCCGACCCTTCGCGCTTCAGCTTCTCGCTCGCACCTACCGGCCCTTTTAATACTCCTAGTATCCCGAGCATATACGTCACAGGTCCAGAAGAAGAAGGGAATGTCACGTGGTGTGCCATAGACGGTGACACGGCTTTCTCCTTGGACGTTCCACTGCCCGACATTGCCCTGCTCGAACGGACGATCGATGGCTTGCGGAAGGCGACCACAGGAGCTGCAACTCACACTTCTATGTTTCGTCGCCCCAGCAAAAGAGACAGCACTGTCCTTCAATACACTGTGGAGGACAAATCCGACGACGACCTCGGTGGGCAGCGAGATTCCCAGATTCTCGAATCTCACGTCCCTCGTCAACACCGCGTTGTATTCGCTGATACGAATGGAAGGGTCAACCTGGAAGGCTTTCCACAACGACCCAGGTCCCCATTGCGAGTACACACTCCTCCACCTACTGTTCCTAAGGGAGGAAGCCTGAGGATACGGGCGAGCAAAGTACTACAAGTCCTCAAACCACGCCGTTCGAATACTTCTCCACAAGTTCCAGCACTACAGTCACAATCCGAGAACCGGTCCGCTACCCCGACGAGCCTCCGTGTATCAAGTGGTCTATTTAGTTCAAGGCGCTTACGTAGGGGTGTATCACTGATATTCAAGCGGAGTGACCCCCCACCTCAACCCGTTGTCGAGGAAATATTCGTTGACTCGCTTGGTATCTACACTCCATCCCCCCCACACCAAACCGAATTACCTTGTACCTCTCCTACAACACCCACCACCTTAATGTCATCCGACAAGCCACTCCCACCTTTACCTGCTCATGACCCGACCAGCGATGCAGCATGTCCAACGCTTCGGAGTCACCAGTCAAATCCTGCTCTCTCACTGCCCAAGCAACCCAAACGCAGGTTCTCCTTGACTGATTTACGGCAGAAATGGTGCCAAACTTCAAGGACAGAGAGCCCAACTTCCACGGCCGATGACTCTACCGAGTCCTCGGGGTCGTCTGCCGCGGTCTCGTCGATCGAACGAGACAAGTCACGACCTATATCACGCTCACCGGGTCGGCGCATGATCATTGAATCTATGCACTTTCCGGATCTCGACCTCCGCTTTGATCAAGCTTGATTCTGATACCACACATACTCTGTTGCATTTAACCTCACTCCTTTTCGTTCGCGAGATGTCCATTTTTTATTTACCCACTTGCATCTCAAAATGTATCATGCATCCATCAACCCACGTCTCTATTCATATCTGCGGTCGCTGGTACCTATACATCGTTACTAGACTCGTTTGGCTCGTATTTCATCCGCATCAATACTTTTCTGAGAGGACTATGGGTCACGATTAGCATAAGGACCCTGCGGATTGTGTAACTAGCGCTTACTTAATGTGACGAGGGATGTCCAACCGGTGAAAGGGTGACTCCGTTTGCCCTCTCCCGTCAACGCATCATATTGCTCCCAAACATAGCCTGTGCGCTCATATTCCTGCAGGAACTATGAGCCCATGTTAAGTGTATGAAGCAGCACCGACCTTGTATACATTGTCTATGACGTTCTTTCTCAGCTCTGTGTAAATACTCGCTGCCTGCTGTTGATAGGGTCCAGGTTCCGCTGCATAAATCTGGGAAGGCGCTTTGAGGTTCTCAACACGTCACACGAAGGTCAACCTCACCTTGTAAAGCGAGCTAAGCGCCATATAGTTCATGTGGACCCATATGGGACCTCGCCAGTAATTCTCCCCTTGTCCGAAGAGTGGATGGGAGGCGGACAAGCTCCGCAGACCATAGGGAGACCATAGGTGCTCAGGGTCGCGCATTAAATCTAGTATAGGCCCGAGGTGGGGCGATGAGGAAGGTAGTAATCCAAGCAGGAGTGGGAACAGCGAGAGGTAGCCTCGATGGCATACATGCACCGACTCGTCTGTGGTCGGTGTGAGCATTCAAAAAGCGGAGAAGAGAGGGAAATGCCATACCATCATCGTTGACTGAAACATCACAATAAACCTTCTCCTCCTCATTCCAGTGCAAATCCTCCATGTTGTTGAGCACCGCTCGTTCAATCTCAATGAACGTCTTGATATCATCCTCCTCTCCCACGAATTCTGCGATCCTCCGCATCGTACGAGAGAAGAACGCCATCCAGGCCATCAAATCGAGATGAAGCTCCCCAGCGTGAGGTGCACCGCGGGGGTAATCGTCCATACCAGAGGTGAGAACATGCTCCATAGTCCTCCCCCGCCAACGGTAGGCTTCTGTCCTCGAACGGGCTTTGCGACCGTACTGCTTGATCTGCCCCCGCTGCGTATGGCGGAACCAGTCGTAGTGTCGTCGTAGCGCTGGGTAGATGGACTTCAAGTAGGCCACGGCGGCTTCGCGGTCGCGGAGGTGTATGTCGGAGAGGGAGGACGATTCCGATGATGTTTTGAAGATCTGCTGAGACCCGGCTGCACTACCAAGTCCCAGCTCATCGTCTGTTGGGCCTTTTGCTGCTCGTTCTAAACGATCAATGAAAGCTGTAACGGCCATAGTAAGCGTTGGTGGGTTTGCGTTGGACGGGTATTGAGCTTGGAATTCCGGAGGTACCTGGAAACACGCAAGCTAAGCTGGGACGGCGTTCATATCAGCAGATAATGCAAACCTTGCTCCTTGCTTCCTCTCCTAGGATTTGTTCACGACCCACCCATCCGTTTTCGTCGATAAGACTGAACCAGTCCTTGAGGATTTCCAAGCTTAAGGTACGGTGAGTAATAACTTTAAACAAGTAGAGGTTTAGGACCAACCTCAAGCCGTTATCCCATTCACCAATTAACAGCAAGTGGAAACCCTCGTCCCTTCAACGAGGTCAATAGTTGTCTACGTGGTGCGAAATCTGGCGTACCAGTAGAACCCGCGAGGGAAGAACGGTCGACTGGGAGTGGCGGTCAAGAGCCCTCTAGGAGGCTGCAACTTTGGCTGAGGATTCTGATCCGTGGTCGTCTCGTCCTCCTCGTCATCGTCTGTCTGGTCCCATTCGTGCTTAAAAGCACGGTCGACAATGGAGCCCCCGTAGAAGTAGCCAATGCCACCAAAGAGATTGGATGTGATAGCCTTTGAGAATGCGAGGTAGCTGGGTGGGGATCCGGGTGGGATTGGGAAAGTCTCTTGGAAGCGCTGGGTAAATGCGTCGACAAATGAGGGTACGCCTTGGTTGATCAAGGCACCTATAAAAATGAAAGGTCGTTACGAGGGCCCAGAGGAGTGGGTCATTGGAGGGCTTACCGTCAATGTGCTGATGCACGTCTTCGGCCTCATATATGATGTCAATGGAGAAAGGGCCATCCAGCATCTTCTGTACAGCATAGAAGTTACTGCCTTCCCGAATTTGGTTTGCCAACCCTTCAACAAATGCTGGGTCGGGTGGTCCCCGTGGGTCCTCCTTATAAGACATCACAGTCTCTTGTGCACGCTCTCCGATATGCTGGTATATTAGGTCCTTGGCCCCCCAGATTTCGCCAGAAGGCACCGGGACGCCCAAAAATTGAGACTTGCCAGCTCGTTGTTTGAAGGTCTCAAAGTGTGGGCCGTATGTAGTGTATTGAGTTTGTGGACCTGATTATGATCATTAAAGATGCCTGGGGGTGTGATATTGAGCTCACCGTCTTCAATTCGGATCTTGAAGTTGCCTAAATCTGGTGTGCTACCCGATAAATGGACCGGTCCAATAACACCCTGAATGAAACATTGGAATTTCGGTTGTAGCTCTTGTGACATACGTACATCCTCGTTTCGTTCGCTCTCCCAGTCGAGGCTACCCAGCCCCTCCAAACCAAAATAGTAAAGTAAGGAGAGGCGCATTGGCTTGCCTAATAAATTTAGGATTAGAACGAGGGTCAATTTCCGCATCGATTTATAAACACGCACTTGGCTCCATAGTTTCACCCTTGATTCGTGCTGCCCAACTTCCCCCATGGTGCCCGCCGGGGACCTTGAGCCATTCAACAGTAAGTTGAACATTGTTTTGGCTGTCCTTCAGCACTTGAACGCCTCCTTCGCGCATGTCGTGTTCCATCCACGTATACCCGTCGAGCCCGTCGCCTTGCTCACACGAATGCCGCATTTCTACATAGAAGAAACGCAAATATAAGCATGATTCAAGTACAGAGCAGATGCCTGATCATACTGACTTCCAAAGGACGCGTAGTCCTGCGTGCCCCACCACATGAGGCCCGACATGAGCGATTGTGGTAACCGCGGTCTCAGACCGAAATACAAATTGGGCCTATACGTTCCCCATAAAAGGGACTGGTCTTCATTTCCTTTTGAAGCGTTCTGTGCAGCCACTAGAGGTACAAAGCCAGCGAGAAGCCAGAACGGTCGCATTTGGTGGCAAGTTTAGTGCAGTGCGAGTACAAATAAACGAACTGAGATTCGACGGAATGACATGCCAGAACTGGGAGAACGTATGTGAATCAATAGTACACAGTAGGGATCAGGTAATCCAGGTACGAGATAAACTTAATGAGCAAAAGTGGTGACTGAGCTGCAAAACTGAGGCAAGTACATCAACGTGAAGGCCATAACCAGGAGCATAATCGAGAAAAGCGTGTGCGCTCTTCCTGGGCCGGTGAGGGTGTGGAGTTGGCTTCCTTCGGTCTCAGGGGCTCATTCGAGGTTGAGGTCGAGGCAGTGTTCGGGGAAATTGACAAATATCGGTCTTCATCATCGGCACAGGCCAAATAAGCAATTTCTTGAGGAGAGGGTATGCTCGAAGAAGGATAGTCGTTGCCTTGAGTCGGCGCGGCGTAATGTTCGGCATGAGGAAACATGAACCTGGAAGGAGAGGCGAATGATTGACGCTTCGCTTCACGAAGCACGCGAATCACGAGCGAGAGTCCTTGGCGCGACTGCCGAAACCAATGTTAACGACCATTTGTTGAAAAATTTCGACCATTCTCACCTTCTCGAGGTTCACCTTGAACTTGTGTACACCGTACTCTTCGATTCTTCTTGTCAACCCCCAGCCAAAACGCGAAATGAACTGCGCTTCCGTCTTGTGCAGGGTTTTCCTTATTCGACGAGAACAAATTAGCGAGGGTTGCGAAAGTCGGACGGCGGGGTAACGCCGTAGAGCAAGGCGGTGATGAATAGAAAAAGGGTACATTGCTCACCCAGCGGGTAGTTCGTGCAAAGACTGCGATTCCAGAACTTGCAAGGCCTTCACATGGTCCAGATTCCGCGTCATGGACTTGAGGACCTTGCCCGATACGTCGACCTCACTTTCTTCGACAATCCAGCTCTCTGCCCTCTGGACAATACCGCGAGGGAACCAAGCAGGGAGCGCGCCGCGTTTGAGAATGAGTCGTGTAGTGCGGAGAGTGCCCGACGTAGTCAAGTGGCGGTCAATCACATCGCAAGAGAGTACATGCGATGTGTATCTGTTCGGGTATCGTAGAAAAAAGGCGAGCGCAACTGTGGGCCATGGGTCACTGGTGGAGCTGGTGTTAGACCCCGGCAAAGACATTGGCACAAGGATGCAGACGGAAGCGGCTCACTCGTAGGTGTGGGACTGAGAGAATATCTTGACCATACGAATGCAGCTAGCCCGTTTCCTTTGAGTAACACGGAGGCGGTAGAATGCGGGACCAAGGAAGAAGCCAAATATACGCACACAGTACCTCGATGACCCACTCGCGTCCAGATGATCTCCGGGTACTTTCTCGTGTAAGAGTAATTAAATCAGGAATCAGTATCCATTTATGTGAGCACCGTATAGCCGTCCTCGGTCCAAATGCGCGCAAGCGGAGATCGACATGCGTCGTGGTGGGCAGGAATTTCGATCAGGCCTGGCTACTGAGATATGCGCCATACAATCACAAGACTCACCTGCCCTTCACGTAACGAACAGAAGATCGGCTTCAGAATGCGCGCAATCTCCGTAACACCATAGACCGTCGTAATTGGGATGGTACCGATGCAAAGTCGAAGCAATCGCCAAGCTTGCTCAAGGAGGAGAGCTTTTAGTTGGCCAAACTCCAGGCCGAACATAATTAGTGATCCCTGTAAATTTGGTGCGAATCCGTGAGCATGCATGCTACTAGTTATGTGGTCACTGTTGTATGTTCTAATTCACCTTGTTGTGATCATCGATAGCCTCCGTAATTTCCGTGTGATGTGTGATGTATAATAAACCGATCCCACGGTACACATTTCCCTTTCACTCTCTCCCTAGCTCGCATACAAACATGGAGACTCAAACACCCAAAGCTATCAACTTGTGAGCACCGAAACAGCTAGCGGGGAATTGTTGTCTGACCACATCTAAGCCTGCGTTTAGATCGTGCGGCGCTTCACTCCAATCTAGGTCACACCGCTGATCAATGAGTCATACAGAAATCACTTTGCAAGGTGTTCCAAATTCGGAGTATCACCTGGTATTGTTTGTGGGAAATCAGGAGATAGAACTACAGAGGGATGGTACCCGGACCTGGACACCAGTTCAACTCTCGTATGTCCCTTGTTTCCTCGCTAAATGTGATCACTGAAGGTTCTGTGTGTGCAGAGATATTTCTCCGACATCCGAGATGCGCGTGGAGGTCCAAAGAATTACCCGTAATCTGTTTTGGGAGAAGAACCGACAGGCAAACGAAGTGATCGACCTACAATGGGTTTCCAATGAATATTGGGACTCCACCAAGCATGAGTTTACTGTACTGAGTCAGTCGTGATGATCGATTAAACCGTTCATTTCTGAAATAAGGGCAGAGGACGTTGTCTTTGGAAAGCGTCACGGGTTTCTAGAATTACGATTTTCTGCGAGCACTACCGTTCGTCACTTTATCTTGCCTATCTCAGCCAGCTAACAATCTCCGCATAGGCGGAATCTCTACGCTCCTCGCTCCACGAACTGGAAAATTTGATCAAGGGATACACCCCACTGATGAGTCGATCGACAGAGAGGGCTTTAGGGAAAGGTATTCAACTTGGCGCTGTATTCGCTGAGGTCAGCTCTCCCGCCATGGTAATCAGGAGGACGTTGACACCTTTTAGTTCAATCCGATCTCAAAGGCTGTCCTCGGTGTTGCCAAAGTCACATTCGAGGTTCGTGGTCTCTACTGGTGGATCAGAAGCGAAAGTAACGCATGATCGTTCAGCTCATGAAGGAACAAAACAAATACGACCAGATGCCATCGAGTCTGTTGGATCGGTTGTAACGCGTCTTGCCTTTGGCGGACAAGGTCGCAGACGAAATTATCAGCGAAGAGACAGATATCTTGGATAAAATAATGCCGCGAATGTTCGAAGTGATGCAAAAGATTTCTAAATTTTTATGCGACTACGTTAAGCGTGGGCGTTTCAGTAGGCGGTCTCTTTTCTGGACTCCGCAATGCTGATGATCGCAGAGAGAACAGGAGATGCGCTCATTTACTCGAAGGATAAAGAAATGATTGAAGCAATGGACGGGGAGTTAGCAAATGTCATCGAGGACTTCACGCGTGCGGTCAATGTCGAGGCTCTGCGCTTAGCAAAAAGGAGCGGTAAGCACTTATTGTCTCAATTTAGCGTGAGCCCATTCTCAGTAGCTTCACATAGAGCTAGTAGAGCAAGAAATTCTACTCAGGCGGCTTAAACCTATCGAGATTGGCTATCACCAGGGCCTCCGCTGTATGGATGGCACCCGTAAATCTCGCCTCAAACAAATCACGGATTGGGTGGCCAATAAATCGGAAGAGAAAGACCTTCTTCAGAGCAATACATACTGGATCTACGGCTTACCCGGAATCGGCAAAACATCGTTAGCTCATTCGATCTGTGCGAACCTCCACGATCAAGGGAAGCTTGCTGGGGCCTTTTTCTGCCGGAGGGATGATCCGAACTTGAGCGAGCCCAGAAATATCCTCCCGACTCTTATCTGCAAGCTCGCCGGAGTCTTCCCCCCCTTTCGAAGCATTGTGGCCAATTGTCTTCGTAATGACCCAAACCTGACATCGGAGTCGATGAAGGACTCACTCTTCCTTGACCTTCTCCGTACCCTTCCTCATGGCCCAAACCATTTTCTTGTCTTTGTCATTGATGCATTCGACGAATGCGGCAACGATCGTAGTCGTCCTGCCCTCCTCAGGCTTCTGAACGGCGCGGCGGCATGTGCCTCGTGGCTAAAAATTATCATCACCAGCAGACCCGAAGCCGATATCCAACTTGTTTTCGATACACTCACCCGGTCGTCATATCTGCGATATGATTTGGCTACAGATCAAGAAGCCAATGATGATCTGCAGGCCTTCGCCCAAAGCGAGTTTGAGCCAGTCGGCCGAAAATGGTATCTCCCCGCACCTTGGCCAGAAGAATCGCTCTTGAACAGAGTTACCTCTCGGGCGAATGGCCTCTTCATCTTCATCAAGACCCTTGTTCTAGCCCTTGAGCATTGTGAGGACCCCACAGAGTTTTTGAAGGCAACCTCCGAAGACTCTGCCAGTGCTGGGCTGCAAGCTCTATACAGACTTTACTCAAGTATTTTAAAGTCGCGAATAGTGCATAGTAAAGCCGAGTTTCGGCGGATGATTGGAGTGCTTCTGACGGCGGCACCATACCGCGCCCTATGCGAGGAGACAATTGCAGAGCTGGCGGGAGTAAAACCAAATCTCGTCAAAAAATGGGCGGATGACCTCAGTTCTTTGCTATATCGAGACGAAGGGACCAATGGAGTGATTCGTGTCCGGCATTTATCAATTTCAGAATTCCTTGTCAGCGATGATTGTCCCTACGACTATCAAATCAACCCCCAAGACGCAAATATGCAGCTGGGAATTGCTTGCCTCAAGACGATGATTTGCCAACTCCGTTTCAATATCTGCGGGCTCGAAGATTCCCGACTTGCTAATGCGGACATCAAAGATCTCCCATCCCGAATCATAGAGAACATTTCCGACTGCTTACAATATAGTTCTCTTTATTGGTCAAATCATCTTTGTTTCACTCCCGACCATCGTGATCGGCAGGTGTGGGATAGTTTGGAGGAATTCTTTGAAGGGTTGTGCCCCTTATTTTGGATTGAAGTATTGAGCATTTTGGGAATGGTTCCGATGGGTGCTCCGAACATTCGAAGTGTGATATCCTGGGCCGAGGTGAGTTCAGCTCCAGTTTGTATTCTGGGGGATACTGATTGGTAGTAGAATGGCAACGCGACCCTTCTTGAGAGAATTCAGGACGTCTGCCGTTTCATCATCGCCTTTCGCACCCCTATCTCTATCAGCGCTCCACACACGTATCTTTCAACCCGACCCTTCTTGCCCTTGCGCTCGACTTTATCAACCACCTTTAGCACGAGGTTTACTAAGGCCATCGAGGTGGTGGGAGGGAGATTGTCGTCATGGCCAGCACCGCCATTGGAATGGATTGGGCATACTGCCGCTATTAAATGCATGAGCTATTCCCCCAATGGGCGGCAGGTCATTTCCGGATCCGACGACATGACCATTCGTATCTGGGATGCTGAGACTGGTGTAATGAGTGGTGAGCCCCTTATGGGGCATACCGATGAGGTGTGGTCTGTTGCCTACTCTCCGGATGGCCAGCACATTGTCTCCGGATCAATGGACAAGACGATTCGGGTCTGGGATGCTGAGACTGGTGCTGTAGTAGGCACACCCCTAGAGGGGCATCGCCAGGGTGTCTGGTCCGTCGCCTACTCTCCCGATGGGCGGCACATCATCTCTGGATCTGATGACAAGACGATTCGAACCTGGGATGCCGAGACTGGTGCTGTAGTTGGCAAACCTCTGAAGGGGCATAGCAAGGGTGTCTGTTCCGTCGCCTACTCTCCTGATGGGCGGTACATCATCTCTGCATCGTGGGACAAGACGATTCGAATCTGGGATGCCGGGACTGGTGCTGCGGTTGGCAAACCTCTGGAAGGGCATAGAAAGGGTGTGCGTTCCGTCGCCTACTCTCCCGATGGGCGGCACATCATCTCTGGATCGAGGGACAACACAATTAGAATCTGGGGTGCCGAGACTGGTGCCGCAGCTGGCAAACCTCTGGAGGAGCATAGCGGGACTGTGTTGTCCGTTGCCTACTCTCCCGATGGGCGGCACATCATCTCTGGATCGCGGGACAGCACGATTCGAATCTGGGATGCTAAAACTGGTGCTGCAGTTAGTAAACCTCTGGAGAGGCATAGCGGGTCCGTGTGTTCCGTTTCCTACTCTCCTGATGGGCTGCACATCATCTCTGCATCGTGGGACAAGACAATTCGAATCTGGGATGCCGAGACTGGTGTTCCAGCTGGCAAACCTCTGGAGCGGCATCGCCTGGGTGTGGTGTCTGTCGCCTACTCTCCAGATGGGCTACACATCATCTCTGGATCGTGGGACAAGACCATTCGAATCTGGGATACCGAGACTGGTGCTGCAGCTGGCAAACCTCTGGAAGGACACCACGGGCGTGTATATTCTGTTGCCTATTCACCCGATGGGCGGCGCATCATCTCGGGATCCGATGACAGGACGATTCGAATCTGGGATGCCGAGACTGGTGCTGCAGTTGGCAAACCTCTGGAGGGGCATAGCGAGAGTGTGTGGTCCGTCGCCTACTCTCTCGATGGGCGATACATCATCTCTGGATCTGATGACAAGACGATTCGAATCTGGGATGCCGAAACTGGTGCTGCAGTTCGCAAACCTCTGGAGGGGCATCACAAGGGTATGATGTCCTTCGCCTACTCTCCCGATGGGCGGCACATTACCTCCGGGTCGTGGGACGGCGCGATTCAAATCTGGGATGCCGTGACTGGTGCTGCAGTTGGCAGCTCTACAGAGGGGCATAGTAAGGGTGTGTTGTCCGTCGCCTACTCTCCCAATGGGCGGCACATCATCTCTGGATCTGATGACAACACGATTCGAATCTGGGATGCAGAGACTGCTGCTGCAGTTGGCAAACCTCTGGAGGGGCACCACGGGAGTGTGTGTTCCGTTGCCTATTCTCCGGATGGGCGGCACATCATCTCTGGATCCGATGACAGGACGATTCGGTTCTGGGATTCCGAGACTGGTGCTGCAGTTGGCAAACCTCTGGAGGGGCATAGCGAGAGTGTGTGTTCCGTCGCCTACTCTCCTGATGGGCGGCACATCACCTCCGGATCGTGGGACAAGACCACTCGAATCTGGGATGCCGCTGGAGTTGGTAGGCCTCTAGAGGGAGAGATTGTGAATGTTACTTGCTCTCCTAATGGGCAGCACATTCCTTCTGGAACTGATAGCAACACCATCCGTGTGTCGGAGCCATTTTCACATCAACCATCCTCCTCTTGTAATCCACCCCATGCTCATTTTTGTTCACCGCCCGACTCACAGGGTTGGGTCAGAGACTCAGATGGCGGCTTACTCTATTGGCTACCCCTAGATTGTCGTAGAGGCCTCCATTCACCCGCTCTCATTACTATGCCTCTAACATCTGACATTCGATCAGTTTCTCTTGATTTTGAAGACTTTGCCTTCGGAACTGCTTGGCCCCAAATTTTTAACAGCACATAGCGCTAACCATTCTTTCGTCGCAACCTTTTGTATATAATGCTGGTGTATGAGATGCTCTGTGGTTATTGAAGCTCGGTCCTGTCTTCCTTAAGCTCCTCATTTCGTCACAAATGGGCTTCTAACAGGATTCTCTTCATGTACAAACTTAGATCTATATGTTTTCTGGGCTTCTTTGCAGATATGGGTAGTTAACATATGTGATGTCAATTTCCCCTTTTGCGGACCTGTTCCGATTGTATTGTGACCTGTATGTACCTGCTGTTTTCATTGTGGCGGAGCGGAGTTGTCAATGTCCACTCACCCCCGCCTAAAAGGCTACTCTCACTAGTATCATATCCACCGCCGGTTTTATCACACCCCATGCTGCCTTGACAATGCATGCTTAAGGCCTTGTATCTATATTGGTAGGAGAGCCTAACAAACTCGACGACAAGGCGACAGTGACAATGAATTTACTTTTATTGGGTATACGTATCAACTAGGCGGTTACAGAGATGGGGCCAAAAACGGCGGGTCGAGGTTCACAGTTAGGATGTGGTGGTCTTTGTAGGCTCTTGCCGCCGCCCAAAGCACGCCTTGGATGATAGTGCAAACGACTCCGTTTAGCCACTGCTCAGTGCCCTTGTCGAGCCAGTGGGAACCCTCTTGCAAGAGTATGAGGAATCCGTGGAGTCCAGCCTTCAACACAATCAGGAGGGGGTACAGGTAGTGCAATAACTGTTGTAGACAATGTTCTTTGGTCTCTCTTCGTGTTCTCAACAGGCCTTCCCAGTGGAATTTAGCTCGACGGCTGCCCGATTCTCGCGATGTGTGCGAGCGCCCGATACTGACGGATGGAAGCAAGTAACAGACAAGAAAATTCAGTGCTGTGTAGTGCTTCTGAGTGATGACCCCTTATCCATCTTCGGTCCAGTGGCTCAGTGGTTACAGCCCTGCTCCTGCGACTCTCCGATAGGCAATATTTTCTCTTCCATCATACAGAAACTCAAGATACATGGCGTCTACAGGCTAGTATTGTGCGTGCACAGCACGCTCACTCTCCAACTCCACCGCAAAATCAAGAACAATATTCTCAAGAAGACCAAGGCTGGATTTGTCGTTTGTGGGAACCACCAGGACCATGGGATCTACTACGATGAGTCACCTTCGTCCTTTTTGTGCCTCGAGTCTCTCCGCACGCTCTTGGCCCTTTCATCGATGGATGAGGACAACGTGTGGCGATGGCAGTCACCAACAGAAGAGCCAGGATGTATGCTAGTACTCAGCGACGGCGACGGAGGACATGTAGCTCACAGAGCATGGAGCGGTGACGAGTCGCTAGCGTTGTTTCAATACGGTGCATCGTGCCCGAAGAGAATGGGGAGAAGCGTACAACGTTTGTGATAACCTTAGATTAATGGGGTGGAAGAGCGTGCGTTTGATATGGACCAATCCATATATTCAGTTCCTCTACACTTACTACAAGAACGTTGTGGGTCGCGTGGAGGTCCACATTGTTAACCAAACTTATCGTAACCGCGAGAGCACGCGCATTTCGTCTCCGCGCGAAATTAAAGCCTCAACTCCCGTAATCGCGTACATTCACCGAATCCCACAGTGCATCCACAAGTGTCTGCGCGCCGTCTCATATTGGATATCGCGCGTGCAAGGCGGAGTTAGCAAGTTGGGAAGAAGTGAGAGAGATGTGGAGGACAATCCTTGAACCCAAAAGCAACAGAATATCTACGATACATGAAACAGAGTGGAGCGATTTCCCATCGAACTCCGGGGAGGTGGTAGTACAATATTGTGGAGGCCAACGTCTCATCGTCGACTTGGAAGATCGGCAGGATTACACAAATATCGTTAGATATGACACTAGTTGAAGGATCGGAAGTATTGATTATTTGGAATTGCGAACGCGCAAACGATCCAATGCACAGCCCCTGAGGGCTGGGGCGCGGGCTTCCCTCAAGTGGCACGACTGCTTTCGGGAGCAAGCCACCAGGTGACGTGCTTGGAATTCAATTGCAGTCTACATTGGACGTATAACGGTTCCTCAGCTCATCTCTTAACGAGCCACAAGTTACGAACATGGCCGATGTTGGCGCCATATTGAACCTGCCCACCTCCCACGTTGATCCCGCCCACCATACTCCACTAGCACTCTGAAACGAGCCCTGGATACCATCCTTACCAGTGATGGCCGAACCAAGACCTGCTTTACCCTTCACCAGTGAGGAGACTGCGCGCCTCAAGTGGTTCAAGGAATTCATGCGCGGAAGGTACCCAGTTCTCCTGCGGCCTCGTAATTCTTACTAAATCGGTCATCAGAGTGGAATTGGAGCAACAAACGTATGCTGACAGTAAGATCATTCACACACCTGGCACTGATGGTCCAAAAAGGATTTCAGGCCTTCAGGCGTTGCTTGAAGGGGCACCCCCTCTACCTGAGCGAAAGCTGCTGTGGCATTGTGCGATTGAGAGCCTTCTGGATGGTACCCGAGAAGGTTCGAACCCAGTGATGGGCGATTGAAATTGTCGACTAAAATCAATGGCAGAACTGCACACTCGAGTGGAAGAACTAGTAAGCCTAAAGGATCAAATGCAGGCCGTGGGAATGTCCATTGCCAAGGCCGTGAGTGACGGGACCTTGTTTATTAATCATGACACCGATCCCTTCCATCAGGAAATGTATATTGGTGACCTAAATATTGAGTTTGAAAGGCTCGTATCAACAGAGAATGTCGACTTGGCTCAAGCTGCCACAGCGACTTCACACAAAGAGTGGCTTGACATCAAATTGGTTGATGTCAGTGCTCAAAAAAACCTCTCCAATTTGTTTGCATCCGGCAAGGCTTTAAAGGAAAAGCAAGCACTGAAAGTATATGAAGCATCCAAGGAGTATTACAATCAAGGTGAACCAAGGAACAGTGACCACCAGACCGACCTGATCCAGATTTGCTAGACTTGAGATATCGCCGTACAGTACATCAACAGCGACGGAGCCAAGAGCAATTCCTCAGCTCAATTCAGGACCGAGTTCAGGTCAAGCCAGTGCTATTCGTCCGGGTCTTAATTGATTTGCAAGCACAGGAATATGGGACTGATTATTGGACCGCTGTGTGTGACGTAGGCGTAGTGTTGGAGTCATTTTCAAACTACCTTCGGTGTGCCTAGGAGCAAGATTTGGACTGGAAGCCCTGACGACTAATTTCGTTGGCAGGAATGTATCAAGCACTTGCAATTCTTCTGGATCAGCACTCTGGGCATCGGCCAAGAATATAAAGCCTCTTGTTGATGCAAACTTCCACAAGGAGGCCATTGAGTTTGCATATCACCAATCACCAATCCGGTTTTCTCCGATCTACTATCGAAATCCTGGGTCTAAGTCAAGTGCTCCCAGTGGCCAAACAATTCTATTTGGATGTCCACTAAAGCTTGGTACTGTTGGAGAACTGAAAATTTCTCCTGTTTTGGAATATCTTTTGGATTCAGTTCGTCGTTGGCCTGATATAGGTTATTCTACCTATGCAGTAGGTTAAAAGCATGGAAATTGTACAATTAACTCACTTTATTGTAAGTCAGGGGGACACTGGCCTTTGGTGAATGAGATTGAACAAGCGTGGACGGGTGTGGAGGAAGGCGATCGTGCTTTCATTTCAAGGCTTGTCCAAGACAATGTCAGGCACCTCATTCTGGTACGCCTGCTCCGATACACCAATACAGGAAGCTAAAGACCCTGTAGGAATACTTCTGGGCCCTTCCAAAGCCAGTATTGTCAAATGATGATATCGCATTGGCTCTGAAAGAACCACCCGACCTTCCAAGCCTGATTTGGGATACTTGGAGTAAAGACCCCATCAAGGCAACTGTACTCCGGGCCCTATTTTCCTGTCAGGTCAGGATAGGTGGTAGAGCTTTTTTGGGTGATCAGGTGGCTGATGCCCTGGGTCAATACCGGGTGTGTTTACTTTGCTCTTATTTATTACCAGTGGAGGAAGTACATTACTAAAAGCTTTGCAGGTCCATCTCAGACTTGACCGTCTTCTCTTATCACTGTCCAGATCTCCAGATCTCTGAGGATCAGTTGTTAGCAATTGTCAAAATGTTCAGGAGAAAATCTAGTAACTGGGCCGTGTCATTTCAACGCCACAGTCCTTCTGATGCTTCATGTGGTGTTATGCGTGCAAAGCAATCTTTCATAGTGAAGGTTATCATATACGTGTGATTCTCCGTCCCTTAGAGCATCTTCAAGACCTATCTAAGCTCGAATGTGCTAGCGACCTACCACCTCAGTATTGGGTGCGAACGCAAGGAGTGCGCTAACCGAGCCACTATGTGTCGAAGGCAACTGAAAAATGTTCATCTCTCTCTCTCGAATATGCCGAACAAAGTTCCAGATCCCTTGGTAGTCAAAGTACCAATGATGGATTTGACGTGACGGTGATAGAGAAAGCAACAAAGATGTTTCTCGAATTCATGAACGACCTGAATTTCGAAAATCACATAGAGGACTACACATTTTATAGAGGAGGGTATTTGTACCGAGATCTTCGCCTTACATACCAGTCCCCTCGTAATGCTCAGAGAACACTTTCTTAGAGAAAGACCCAAACGTCTCCTTCTCGCTAATCACCTGGGAGGTATTAGGTTGCATAAACAACGCAAAAGTCTCCCGAGATACATTCTCCGTTCCTGGTCCCGCGCCGACTCGAACGCAGTGAGGGGTCGCACGGAGCCTGCCAGCTGTGGCAATCTCCAATGTCTCCCCGGTTTGGAACGCAAGACAGTCCGGTGGGATCGCCACCTTTGTGAGCTCCCCCCCGCGCGTTTGAATGTATAAACCGGATGCCGGGGAGGGTGCCTTGACTGGCACGGCGTTTCCGTCGGGGTCATGCGCCAAGTAGATCGCCGAACATAATCCAGTCAAACTACAGAAAATCCGGTGAGGTGCAGTGATCAGTCTTCCTCCCCACTCCTTCATCCCTTATCGTATCCTGATAGAATTTTCGTACGTACAGTGAATGGTCCAGGTGGAAGCCACACCAACTATCGACAGGTTCGTCGTCACTCGGTAAGGGGTTCTCCTCCGACGGTGGGAAGTAGTGTAGCAGTCTGGCTTTCGTAGTTTGCGAAGCTGAGATCAAATTAGCAAGCGAGAGGGAGTTATCGGTGAGATAGGCAGAGGCTGGTGAAAAAATAAAAATACAATAATTAATGATTAAGGTCGTTTTTTAAATTATCGAGGGGACTGACCAAATGGTTGGCATGCAGTTGCGATCTCCGTGCCGACCTTGAAGATGAAGCTATCGAACGTGATTCGGCTCAAGGAATGCATCGCACAAACAACAAGGTGCACAGCCGTACCTCCCAAGCTCCTTGAAGGCTTTCTCGAAGCCCTCTATTCCGCCCTCGTCCGCCCTTGGCCAGATATTCTCGCCATAGTATTCAGGGTGCGCTTCCCGGTCTTGGGCTGAGACTGTCGGCTTATCGACGATAGGGTTGGCATAGTAGGACCCTTTGAGGGTATCGGGCTTTCCATTCATGATCTCCTTCCCATGGGACCATCCAAAGCTAAGACGAAGCGTTCTCAGTTTCTCGTATGTCGTATGTCAGAGACCGAGGGACGTCTCAAGAAATGAATGGATCCTACAAACCTATAGTGGCTCTTGGAGTCGACGTACTTCTCCCTCGTACCCTCGTCCAGCGCGGCAAACCGACCAGCAAGGAGCAGCAGCCGTTCGCGGAGCCTAGGATATTCCGTTGGGAGATCCTTAACTACGATAATCCCTAGACAGTCGGGCTCAGATCCAAAGGCCTTCTTTATTGCATCCTGCAACGCAAGCGGTGTGGAAACTAGATCAGGATAAGATATCACGACGGCCCCTTCTGGAGTGAGCGTGACGGGCTACCGTTGTGTCAGCTGGATCCGTTCGAGCTCCATTGAGACATTCCACACCAGTTGGTCGACGGACATGGTGCTGGTGATGAATGATTCGGGGGCCAAGATCCTCAGAGCTTACCGATGGCTTCCTAATATATTTGTGACTTACTATCGTGGTCACCTGAAGCTCTTACCGTGCCCTTGAAACAGAAAGGTTCCCATTGTGTGGACGTTTAGCTTCGAGCATTTGTGGCAACGTAACCCAGTCACCTGGGTGGTTAAAAGAAGGGTTCCAAAGTTCAATACAATCTAGGCATACATTCCAGAGAAGGTAGGGTATGGGTACAGAACATGACCCTGAATTTCCTGCATTCAACGCCAGCAAAGACGCATTAGGACCGTTGAAAGTATCAGGATGGGACAAAAGTTCGCAAGGTATTGGGATAAAGGAACGACAACTACTAGGGCGAGTCCAATGGACAAATGTGAAGCCGGGAAAAAGGAACAAATCCACAGCTCTACCAATATCGTTCTACCGCCATTCAGCCCTCGTCTACTCGATCACCCATCCGCTTTTAGCATTATTGCTGTTCAAGGTGCTGCCCTGATGCTGGTGGGCCGCCATAATGGCGTGGTGACTTCCCGCGACTGCGTAAGTCTTGACAGTACTAGTGCTAGACACGGTACTATACTCGCTGCCGTTAGAGCCTGAACGTTTCAATCCCTCTGGATCATGGGAGGATACGTTCGAGGGCATACGTGCCGGGGGTGGGTGGCGGATGCCGCCTATGCTTCCTAAGGTGGTTTGTTCGTATTCGGCGACAGTGGAAAGACCCTCGCTAGGAGACTGATGGCCTGACCTAGTAGTGAGGAAGCCATCAAAGGGCGGAACAGTCGCGGCTGATGGGAAC
>Ga0307515_10006271_pt1 | contig 23853 bp, 15 predicted proteins | sample 17_EM_MG_FD_194513 | JGI IMG/M metagenome (GOLD analysis project Ga0307515, IMG submission 194513) | Populus trichocarpa ectomycorrhiza microbial communities from riparian zone in the Pacific Northwest, United States - 17_EM | ecosystem: Host-associated > Plants > Roots > Unclassified | place... | reverse complement strand
CGGCAGCGGTCTGCGCTTCGGCGGCGACCCGCTCGGCCTCGGCGCGCTCGGCGTCGATCCGGGCGCGCGCCTGGGCGGCATCTCGTTCGGCCGAGGCGCGCTCGGCCGCCTCGTCGAACACGACCGTCGGCTCGGCCGCGCTCACGGCGGCGGGGCTCGCCCGGTTGCGCGCCGGGAGGATCTCGCCGGACACATGGCTCGCCGGGACCACGCCGGCCAGCGGACCGACCTCGGCGCCGACCGTCCGCGGCACCAGGGCGCCCCAGTCGATCTCCCGGGCGGTGCTGACCGGGATCGCCATCGGCGTGTCGGCGCGCTTCTTCTTCTTGCGCCGCTTGCGCCCCGGCTTGGCCTCCGGCTCGGCGTCCTGCGCCGCCGGCGCCGGGTCGACCGCGGCCTCGCGCGGCTCGCTGCCGACCAGCCAGTCCTCGAGCGCCAGCACGGTGCGCCAGCTCGGTCGCGCCGGCTGGTGATCGGTCACCCGGAGCAGGCCGGCGTCCACCGCGCGCTGCGCGACCCGCAGGGTCTCGAACACCCGGTACGCCGAGTCCTCGAGGACATCGGCCAGCGCGCGGTGGCCATCGAACATGCGCAGCACGCCGTAGACCTCGGTCGGGATCTGCCGGGAGAACGTCTGGACCCGCACGATGTTCTGCTCGAGCACCATCGCCGGCGACAGCCCGCCGCTCGACGCGCGCACGCTCTCGAGGAAGCGCTCGGCGTCGGCGAACAGCTCCTCGGGCGACAGCGGGATCTGCTGGCGCCGGACGATCTCGGCGTGGCGGAAGTCGAACCGCGCGTCGGTCCACAGCAGCAGCTGATGCAGCGCGGCCTGGCCGTGGATCATCCCGATCTGGGCCGACGTCACCTCACCGTGATAGAACCGGATCTCGCCGCGCCGCAGGCCGCGGACCAGCGTGAGCGTGGCGCTGCGGCCCAGCGCGGACAGCGCGCGGACCAGCGTGAACACCGCGGTGACGTCGACCAGGCTGCCGACGATGTGGTCGCGGTGGCCGGCCGGCGCGCCGCGCAGCAGCCGGCCGATGGTCACGACGTCGCGGAGGTACGCCGGGTGCCGCACCACCTCGTCGGCGCCCGCGGCGGTGGCGTCGTCCCACGCCACCCCCCGGCCGGTGAACATGATCGGGGCATCGATGCCGTGGTCATCGAGCCAGCCGCGGGCGCGGCGAACCAGCTCCACGCCCTGGCCATCGACGCCTCCGACCACCACCAACCCCGTGTCTTCCCCCGGAAGCTCCAGGGTGGACGTGTCCGCCCGGGCCGCGGTGGCCGGGATGCCCTCGCGCTCGAACCCGAGTCGGATCTGCCCGCTGGCCCGCGCATCCGGCTCGAGCACGACGACTTTCGAGAGTCCCGGCATGCGTCGCGAAAGAGTGTGCAGTATAAACCTCGATCAGGGAGTGGTCTGGCACCACGTTTCCCACGTATCCGTGATCGTTCTCGAACTCCTCAACGGCACCGCGACGCAGCGATTGCATCGGATCTCCGCCGCCGACACCGGCGCCGGGGTCACGACCATCGGTCGGTCTCCTGCGAGCACCGTGGTGCTCGGCGACTTCCATCTGTCGGGCGACCACGCGCAGATCACGCGTGTCGGCGATCACTACGTGTTCCGCGATCTGCGCTCGACCAACGGCTCGGCGGTCGAGCGTGATGGCCGTCGCATCCAGGTCGACGCCGCCGCGCGCTGGGAGCTCGCGCTGGTCGATGGCGACGTCCTGTTGCTCGGCAACCACCACGACCCGGTGCGGATCGCGGTGCGGATCGGCGACGACGCCGAGGACGACCAGGACCTGGGCGAGCGGCTGATCGCGTCGCGCTCGATCATGAACCTGCCCGCGGTCGCCGATCAGATCGAGCGCGATCCGGGCGAGGCGCTGCGGGTCTACAAGGCGCTGCAGCCGCTCGGCGCCCGGCTCGAGCCCGGCGAGGTGATCGAGGCCTGCATCACCGCGGCGTTCCAGCTCCTGACCCGCGCCACCCACGTCGCGATCCTGCTCCGCTCCGACAGCGACAAGGACCGCTTCGCGCTGGCGGTGTCGCGCGCGCGCAACAAGGCCGAGCCCCGGGTCGCCGGCGATCCGGTGCGGGCCAGCCGCGCGGTGCTGCGCCGCGTGCTCGCCGATCGCGCCGCGGTGCTCACCGCCAACGCCCAGGAGGCGCTGTCGAGCGAGTCGATCCTCGGCGGCCAGATCCTTTCGATCCTCGCGCTGCCGCTGTGGCGCGGCGACGACATCATCGGCCTGATCCAGTCCGACAACCGCGCCTCGGTCGGGATGTTCAGCGAGACCGATCTCGAGGTCGGCCTCCTGCTCGCGGCCCAGGCGTCGCTCGCGATCGACAACGCCACGCTGGTCCAGCGGCTGCGCGTCGCCGAGGAGCGGGCCCGCGGCGAGAACGTCTACCTGCGGCGCAAGGAGCAGAAGATCAAGTTCGACAACATCATCGGCGACTCGTCGGCGATGAAGGCGGTGTTCGCGCAGCTCGAGCGCGTGATCGATACCCGCGCCACGGTGTGCATCGAGGGCGAGACCGGCACCGGCAAGGAGCTGATCGCCAGCGCGATCCACCACCAGTCGCAGCGCCGCGACAAGATGTTCGTGGCCCAGAACTGCGCGGCGCTGCCCGAGAACCTGCTCGAGAGCGAGCTGTTCGGCCACAAGCGCGGCGCGTTCACCAGCGCCGACTCGGACAAGAAGGGCCTGTTCGAGATCGCCGATGGCGGCACGCTGTTCCTCGACGAGATGGGCGAGATGCCGCTGACCCTGCAGGCCAAGCTGCTCCGCGTGCTCCAGGAAGGCACGATCCGCGCGGTCGGCGCCACCGCCGAGAAGCAGGTCGACGTCCGGATCATCTGCGCGACGAACCGCGATCTGTCGGCCGAGGTCGAGAAGGGCCGGTTCCGCCAGGACCTGTACTACCGGCTGATGGTGTTCCCGATCAAGCTGCCGCCGCTGCGCGATCGCCGCGAGGACATCCCCGCGCTCGCGGCGCACTTCCTCAAGCGCTACGCCGACGAGTACCGCGTCGAGCTGCCCGGGCTCACCCAGGACGCGCTCGACGCGCTGGCGTCCTACAACTGGCCGGGCAACATCCGCGAGCTCGAGAACGAGATCCAGCGCCTGGTGATCCAGGCCGAGCCCGGGCACTGGATCGAGGTCACCGATCTGTCGCCGCGGCTGCGCAAGATCGAGGGCACGATCACGCGGATCGCGCCGCAGAAGGGCACGCTCAAGGAGATGATGGACCAGGTCGAGCGCTGGCTCTTGACCGAGGCGCTGCGCGACCACGGCGGCAACAAGACCAGGACCGCGGTCACCCTCGGGATCACCCGCGAGGGCCTGCACAAGAAGCTCGCCAAGTTCGGCGTGTAGCGTCCGCCCCGGCGGGCTGTGCCGGTCGCATCCCGACCCTGTGTGCCGACCGCAGCCGGCCGCGCTGGTACAGTGCCGGCCATGTCGCTCACGCTCCACGTCGGCAACAAGCGCTACTCGTCCTGGTCGCTGCGTCCGTACCTCGCGCTCGCCCACACCGGCCTTGCGTTCGAGACCAACGTGATCCTGCTCGATCGCCCGACCACGCGCGCCGAGATCGCGGCGGTCACACCCGCCGGGCGCCTGGCGGTGCTGGTCCACGACGGCCTGACGATCTGGGACTCGATCGCGATCTGCGAGTACCTCCACGAGCTCGCGCCCGAGGCCAGGCTGTGGCCGGTCGATCGCGCAGCCCGCGCCCGCGCCCGCGCGGTCAGCGCCGAGATGCACGCCGGGTTCACCGCGCTGCGCAGCAACATGCCGATGGACCTGTGCGCCGACAAGCCGGGCCAGGGCCACACGCCCGAGGCGCTCGCCGACGCCCGCCGGGTGTTCGAGGTCTGGCGCGAGGCGCTCGCCACCAGCGGCGGGCCGTTCCTGTTCGGCGAGTTCACGATCGCCGACGCGATGTACGCGCCGGTGACCACGCGGTTCACGACCTACGGCGTCGAGCTCGACGCGACCTGTCGCGGCTACGTCGACGCGGTCGCCGCGCTGCCCGCGATGGTCGCCTGGCGGCGCGACGCCGCGGCCGAGCCGCCGCGCTGATTTGTCTTGTTCAAGGGAGAAACGAGACAAAAAAGCCCGTCCGGCTGTCGGAGTCCGCGCGCAATCAGTCGTCGATGCGAATGACGATCTTCCCGTAGTGCGTCGCAGCCGCCATCTTCGACAGGGCCGCACTGGCGCGCTCGAGCGGAAACACCTCGTCGACGACGGGCACGACTCGGGTCCGGGCGAGCATGCGGTTCAGGGCCTCGAACATGGTCACCGAGCCGACGGTGAGCCCCTCTAGCCGGATGCTCTTGAACAGCACCGGCATCGGGTCGATCGCGATGTCGAGGCCGGCGAGAAGGCCGATCAGGCTCACCACGCCGCCGACCTTCACCGCCTCGAACGACCGCGGGAGCGTGCCCGCGCCACCGACATCGACGACATGATCCGCACCCTCGCCGTCGGTCAGCCGGGCGACCTGCTGCGGCCACTCCGGGGTCGTGCGGTAGTTGATGACGTCGGTGACGCCGAGCTCGCGGAGTCGCATGATCTTGGCCTCGCTCGACGACGTGGCGATGACGCGCAGGCCGGCGGCGATCGCGAGTTGCGCGACGAAGATCGAGACGCCGCCGGTGCCGAGCACGACGACCGTCGCGCCGGGCGCCCAGCGCGGCGCCGGCTCCATCAGGGCCGCCCAGGCGGTGACCGCGGCGCACGGCAGGGTCGCGGCCTGCTCGTACGACAGATACGCGGGGATCCGCACGACGCCGGTCTCGGGGAGCACGGCGTACTGCGCGAGCATGCCCTCGGTGGCGTGGGTGCCGCCGGAGTGATGGAAGTACTCGGCGCGCATCGGGCCGGCCTGCCAGGTCTGGAAGTACGCACCCGCGACGCGATCGCCGCGCTGCCAGCGAGTCACGCCGGCGCCGACCGCGACGACGTCGCCGACACCGTCGGCGAGCGGGACGAGATCGGGCTTCAGCGGACCTCCGTAGCGGCCATGCGCCACGAGCAGATCGCGATAGTTGAGCGCGGCCGCGCGGACGCGCACCAGGACCTGACCGGGGCCCGGCTCGGGGTCCGGCCGGTCGATGAGCTGCCACGCTTCGATGCCCTTGCCGGGATGACGGATGACGACGGCTTTCATCCTCCCTGGGTACATTGCTGCGCGGCTCGCCGGTAGTAGCCGGCCTGGAACGTGACTCGTGCTATTCAGGAACGAATCGCCATGGGGACGTTCGATGGCATCGAGTACTTCACCGCCACGGTCGAGGCCAAAAGCTTCGCAGCGGCCGCGCGCCGGCTCGGCGTGACCGCTTCGGCGGTGAGCCGGCGCGTCGCCATGCTCGAGGGCGAGCTCGGGGTGCTGCTGCTCGCGCGCACGACCCGCACGCTGCGGCTCACCGAGGATGGCATCGCGTTCCACGAGCGCTGCGTGCGCGTGCTCGAGGAGCTGCACGAAGCCCAGGACGCGATCGCGCGGGTCCGCAAGAAGCCGGCGGGCGTTTTGCGCGTCGACGCGCCGATCGCGCTCGGCCGCGCAGTCCTCGCGCCCAAGCTCCCCGCGTTCCTCGATCGCTATCCCGAGATCCGGCTCGACCTGACGCTGCGCGACCAGCTCGTCGATCCGATCGCGGAGGGGCTCGACGTGCTGGTGCGGATCGGCCCGCCGCGCGACTCGACGCTGATCGCGCGGCGGATCGGCGAGAGCCAGCTCGTGATCTGCGCGTCCCCCGGGTATCTGCGCAGGCGCGGCGTTCCGGGTCACCCGCGCGACCTCGCCCGGCACCACTGCCTGGGATATCTATGCGAGGGCCGCCCGTTACCGTTCGAGTTCCTGTCGGGCGACGCCGCCACGGTCGTCGACATCGCGGGGCCGTTCAACGCGAATGATGCCGTCGTGTTGACAACGCTCGCGCTCGCCGGCAACGGCATCGTTCGGCTGTTCGACTTCCTCGTCACCGAGCACCTCGCCCGCGGTGCGCTCGTCACGGTGCTCGACGATCACCCATCGCCGTCGTGGCCGATCCACGCGCTCTATCCGAAGAACCGCCACCTGCTCCCGAAGGTCCGCGTGTTCCTCGACTTCCTGACCACGCTGTGTGGCGGCGAGCCGGCTGCCCGCGCACGACCGCGCGTCCGGTCGCGTTGAGATGGGGACGGTGTCTCATTGGTCTTGTTCAGGGGAGAAACGAGACAAGACAGACACCGTCCCCTCTCCTTCGCATGACAAGTTCGAGCACCGAGACGTGGTCATCCCGGCACTGCCGGCATCCATCGTCGTCCGCAGGTCCTGACGACGGATCGGCCAGATCACTGCGGGCGGCAGCCGGCGATCCGGCCGTACCGCGCGCTCGTCGACAGGTTGCTGTTCACGACCAGCTGGCAGGTCACGCCCTGGCCGGCGCACGCCCCGGTCCAGCTGGTGAACGTCAGGCAATCGGCGATGTTCGCCTGCAGCGCGTGGATGGTCACGGCGGTGCCCGCGATGAACGCGAAGTCGCAATGGAAGAAGTCGCAGGTGTTGCTGCCGGTCGCGCTGGTCACCGTGAACGGGCCCTCGAGCGCGCTGACCGAGAGCACGAACGCGGTCGCGGGGGGCGGCGCGATGTCGAGCTCCGAGACCTCGCGGTCCTCGGCGCCATCGGAGACGGCGCAGCCTGCGGACACCCCGGCGAGCAGGGCAACGACGAGCGGGAACGTGCAAAGTTGCATGCTGCTCGTCTCGCACGGATCGCCGCCGGCCGGCTGCAATGTAAGGCAGCTCTACGGGGCGGCCCGGATGCCGCGAGTCCGACGACGCCGGAGACCTTCGGCAGAACTGTCACGCGGCTGCCCGGCTCACGCGGCGGTGATCGCGAGCGCGCTCACCGCGCTACCTCGGAGTACACCGCCGCGATGTGCGGCGCCGAACGCGTGTACAGTCCGGGAGCGGACCGGGCGACGGACAGGCTCGGGTGCCCCCTCGAGCATCGAGAGTATGCTCGACGCGGATGCCGGACCTGCGCGAGGTGGAGTTGCGGATCGCGGTCGCCGAGGGCGTGCTCTCCCGGTCGGAGGCCGAGGCGCTGGGCGAGGAGGCCCGGCAGAAGAAGCAGAGCCCGCTGACGCTGCTCGCCGAGCGCGGCCAGATATCCGAGGACAGCTTCCGGTCGTTCCTCGCCGAGGCGCTCAACGATCCGTCGTTGCGCGCCGCGGGGCAGGACGGGTCGGCGAGCACGTACTCGATGCAGGCCGCGCCGCGCGCGGCGGACGAGCCCGAGTTCCCGGTGGCGGCGTGGGATCGCTACGTCAACGTCCGGTTCCTCGGCCAGGGCGGCATGGGCGTGGTGTTCCTCGCGATCGACGCCCGGCTGCGCCGCGAGGTCGCGATCAAGTTCGTGCGCGGCGACGACGCCGATCACGTCGGGCGGCTGATCGTCGAGGCCCGCAACCAGGCCAAGGTCGCCCACGAGCGGATCTGCAAGGTCTACGAGGTCGGCGAGGTCGAGGGCAAGGTCTACATCGCGATGCAGTACATCGCCGGCAAGCCGCTCGGCCAGCTCGCCGGTGAGCTGACCCTCGAACAGAAGGTCATGCTGGTTCGCGGCGCCGCCGAGGGGCTTCACGAGGCCCACCGCGAAGGCATCATCCACCGCGACGTCAAGCCGTCGAACATCATGGTCGAGCGCAGCGACGACGGCGAGATCCGGCCGTACGTGATGGACTTCGGGCTGGCGCGCTCGGCGCAGGAGGCCGGCACCACGCAGAGCGGCACGCTGCTCGGGACGCCGCGCTACATGGCGCCCGAGCAGGCGCACGGCGCCGCCGCGAAGCTCGACCGCCGGGCGGACGTCTACAGCCTCGGCGCGACGCTCTATCACCTGGTCACGGGGCAGCCGCCGATCGGCGGCGAGACCGTGGCCGAGGTGATCGCCAACCTCGTGGCCACCGAGCCGCGGCCACCGCGCGCGATCGATCCGAGCATCCCGATCGATCTCGAGGCGATCATGGTCAAGTGCCTCGAGAAGGATCGCTCGGCGCGCTACGACTCGGCGCGCGCGCTGGCCGACGACCTGGGCCGGTTCATGAACGGAGATCCGGTGCTCGCCCGGCCGGCCGGCACCTGGTACCGGATGCGCAAGCGGCTCGCCAAGCACCGGCGGCTGGTCGCCGCCAGCGCGGTGGCGCTGCTGCTGGTCCTGGTCGCGGTGGGCTGGGCGATCAAGACCCGGGTCCAGGCCGCCGAGCGCGAGCGCCTCGCGCGCCGGTTCACCGAGAAGGTGGAGCGGATCGACGCGACGGCGCGGTACTCGGCGCTGTCGCCACGCCACGACCTCCGCGGCGACCGCAAGGCGATCCGCGCTGCGATGGACGAGATCAGGCAGGATATCGATGATGCGGGCGCGGCCGCGGCCGGTCCCGGCCACTACGCGCTCGGCCGCGGCTACCTCGCGCTCGACGACGACGCGAGCGCCAAGCGCGAGCTCGACACCGCCTGGCAATCCGATTTCCACGAGCCCCAGGTCGCGTACGCGCTGGCGTTGGTGATGGGGCGCCTCTACCAGCAAGGCTTGCTCGCAGCCGAGCGGATCGAGGACAAGGAACGGCGCGAGACCAGGAAGCAGGCGATCGAGAAGCAATACCGCGAGCCGGCCCTCGACTACCTCAAACTGAGCAAAGGCGCCGAGGTGCCTTCGCAGGCGTACGTCGCCGCGCTCGTGGCCTACTACGAGGGCCGGTTCGACGAGGCGCTGAACCACCTCGATGCGATCGGCGACAAGCTGTCGTGGTTCTACGAGGCACCGGAGCTACGCGGCGACATCCTGCTCGCGAGGGCGTTGACGTTTCGCCATCAGGGCAAGAGCGAGCCCGCGCGGCGCGACTTCGAGGCTGGCCGCAATGCATATGCCGCCGCGGCGGCAAGTGGGGAAAGCGTACCGGCCGTGTACACCTCGCTCGGAGATCTCGAGTACGCGGCGATGGCCATGGCGGTCTATGGCGAGGGCGACGTTGTGCCACCATGCGACCGGGCGCTCACGGCGACGGCGAACGCGCTCGCAACCGCCCCCGATCACTACGAGGCGCTCGTGCTGCGCGCGCGCGTTCGGCGCACGCTGGCCGAGTACCAGGCGAACCAGGGGATGGAAGTAGAAGACCTGCTTGCGGACGCGCTCGCCGATGCCCAGCGTGCTGTGACCGTGTCATCTTTGCGACCTCAGGCGCAGCAGGAGCTGACCGAGATCTACTGGCGCTGGGGCAAGGTTCGACGGGACCGCAATCAAGATCCGCGCGAGCAGCTCCGCAAGGCGGTCGCGGCTTCGGAAGACATCCAGTCCGCAGATCGAGATGCGGCCTACCACCACCAGCGGGGCCTCATCTTCTCGGTATGGGCCGACTACGAAGCGCAAGTGGGCGCGGATTCCCAGGCGAACCGTAGCCAGGCGATCGCGGCGTACACCACGGCGATCCGGATGAACGAGCGGATGCACGAGGCGTGGATGAACCTCGGGAACGACCTGTTCCAGCGAGCGTCGCTGCCGCGGGCCACCGATCCGGATGGTGATCTGCAGCGGGCGCTCGAGGCGTTCGGCCACGCGAAGTCGATCAATCCCGAGCACTGGGTGCCGTTCTTCTATGAGGGCAGGATCTACCAGCTGTTCGCCCAGCGGAAGCGGGCTCGCGGGATCGATTCCAGCCCCGACCTGGACCGCGCACGTGACGCATACCAGGGAGGACTCGCGATCAACGCCAAGGTTTCCCACCTCCACAACGGCATCGGCGTGGTCCTGCTGGACCGCGCGAAGGCGGCCTGGGACCGCGGCGCGGTGCCCGAACCGCTGCTGGAGCAGGCACTGGCGTCGTTCCAGCAGGCAATCGCCTGTGCTCCCAAACAGGAATACGGCTATGGCAACGTCGGCGAGGCGCTCGCCCAGCGCGCGTGGTATCGGCTCGCTCGGGGTGAGGACCCGCGCGCCGATGTCGCTGCGGCGGTCGGCGCGCTGAACCAGGCGATCGAGCGGAACCCGGACGAGCAGCCGTTCCTGGCAGATCTTGCCATGGCAGATACCATCGCGGCTACGTACGACGTGGAGCACGGACTCGATCCCGATCCGAGCCTGCGGCGGGCGTCGAGCTCGAGCCGCACAGCCATCGACAAGCATCCGAACGACTCGCAGTCGCAACGTTACCTTGGAGAAGCGCTCGGTCTTGTTGCGCGGTTCCATGCTCGCCAGGGCCGCGGGAAGGTCGACGAGTTCCAGGCGGCAGCGGATGCCTTCGGCAAGGCGATCGCGCTGGATCCGGAGAATCAGGACACGCAGCTCGCCTTCGGCCACTTCTGTCGCGCATGGGCAGTGTTTCAGCGGGACATGGGCGGCGATCCTGGCGCGTCGCTCACCCAGGGGCTCGCGCAGGCACGGCGCGCGCTGGACCGTCATCCGTCGTGGCCGGATGCACTGGTGTTGCGGGCGAGCCTGACCCTCGTGCAGGCCGAGAGCTCGGCCGACGCGGCGGAGCGGCGTCGACGAGCGACGAGCGCCGGACAGGACTTCGCCCGGGCACGAGAGATCAATCCCGCGCTCGGCAAGGCCTGGGTGGAGCAGGCCGCGCGGGCCGAGCGACTCGCCACCGCCTCGCGATAGCGACGCCGGGCGGCGGTCTCCTCGCACGCGAGGGGGGGCCGCGTGGTTCGGAGGTTCGGCCCAGCCACGACGTGCGTGGCAGGCCGGGCGAGTCGGTCAGCCGATGATCAGCTGCCGGTCCCGACGCGGATCTCGCCGGTGCTTCCCTGCGTGACGGCACCACCGTTGATCGGCACGACTCTGTACGTCGCGGCGTCGGGGCCGGGGCCCTCGGCGCCTGCCTTGATCGTGTACGCGGCGCTCCTGGCGGTGATGTGCGGCGCGCCCAGCGAATCGACGACCTGGTTACATACGCAGCTGCCCTGGGTCTTGACCGTGCCGTCGGTCTCGAAGGTGACCCCGCTGCGGAGGCAGATCTTCGTGTACGTACCCAGGGCCTTCACGAACAGCGACGACGTTGGAGACGTTGTTGCAGAGTCGAGGGCGACGCCGCCGACCGTGCCGATCGTGATCGTGACTGCAGGCGACTGAACATAAGCATTCTTGATCTTCCGTGCAAGCTGACTCGGTGACATGACGACAGTCCTTATCTTTCCTTGAAACGAGATCGAATAGCAGTATTGCCTGGCTTTGCGGTCCAGTGCGCTCCTGATCCCCACAGCGCACGTCAAGAGCTACCTACAATCGATGTGCCAAGGCGGAGACTGTGGTTTCGAAGACAGGCTGTATCGGCAAGTGAACCCGGTGCAGAATCTCTCGCAGGACGCTCGACACGTCGAACGGCGGCCGTCGACACGTCGACGCGATGGCCGGTCGATCGCGCCCCGGCGCAAGTCGCTGATCAGCCCGGCGGTTGCCTGGCAGCGGGGGTGTAACGCGCGCGGCCCGTGCGTTGCACTGTCTCGGACCCAGTGGGAAGGGGAGTGGGAAGGTGACTAGGATGCTCGAACGGCGCGCCAGTTTGGCCGTACGAGTTTTTATCAGTCAGTGTGTGGGGGAGAGTGGGGGACCCGAGGCGGACGTGGATAACCGACCGACGAAACAGCGACCCGAAGGGACGCGGCGGGTTGGAAGGGCGGGGGCTCGCGGGAGTGGGAGTGGGGGAGCGAGGACGGCGAGCCCGGGGAATGCGATCGCGATCAACGACGGGCGCTGCGGCACATCGGTCGGTTATTCATGTTCGCCTCGGCTGCCGGGCCGGCTCCGGCCTGCCAGCCCGAGCTCGCGGAGCCGGCGGGACAGGGCGCGCCGGGACACCTGGAGCTGCGCGACCATCGCGTCCAGGTCGCCCGCGCAGGCTTGAAAAGATTGGGTGATCTCGTCGGCGGCGAGGTCGCCGGCGGTCCGGATATTGGGGTTCCGGTCGATCAGGTCGTAGATCGACGGCCGCGGGATCCGCAGCCGGTCGGCCGCGGCCTTGAGGTCCCACGAGCAGGACCGGAGCGCCTCGATCAGCTCGGCCTCGGTCACCTCCGCGGGCCTGCGCCGTCCCTCGCTCCCCGCGTCCGCGAGCGGTGTCGGGATCGAGCCGCTGCCGGCGGGGGTCACGGCGAGCTCGTCGGCGACCCGCGGATCGAGCCGCAGCTGTGGCAAACCCCGGCTCCCGATCACCAGCTGGCGGGTCAGGTTCCGCAGCTGGCGGATGTTTCCCGGCCACGTGGAACGCACCAGCTGCGCCGCGACCTGCGCGGGTAGCCACGGTCGGGCGTACGGATCCTGCGGCGCCAGCCGGTGGCGCTCGCCGATCGCGTCGAGCTCCTCGAGGGCAAAGTGGTAGAACAGCGCTCCGATGTCCTCGCGCCGCTCGCGCAGCGGCGGCAGCCGGAGCTCGAAGCCCGCGAGCCGGTGCAGCAGCGGCGCCTTGAACTGGCCGTGCTGGATCTGCTCCTCGAGGTTGGCGTCGGTCGCCGCGATCAGCCGGACCTGGGTCGCGACCGGCTTGTCGGCGCCCACCGGATAGAACTCCCCGGTCTCGATCACCCGGAGCAGCATCACCTGGACCTCGGGAGGTGCTTCGCCCACCTCGTCGAGGAACAGCGTGCCGCCGTGCGCGGCGCGGAACAGGCCCTCGCGATCGCGCGATGACCCGGTGTAGGCGCCGCGGACCGCGCCGAACAGCTCGGCGCCGGCGAGATCGCGGGGGATCGCGCCCAGGTTGACGCTGACGAATGGACCGCCGCGGCGCGGGCTCTTGTCGTGGATCGCGCGCGCGACCAGCTCCTTGCCGGTGCCGGTCTCGCCGCGGATCAGCACCGGCACGGTGAGGTCGACGACCTGCTCGATCGCCGTGCGCACCCGCCGGATCCCGGCGCTGGTGCCGACCATCCCCAGCGGATCGGCGGCGTCGCCCAGCTTGCGGTCGATCAGATGCAGGAGCAGCACCACGCGATCGGCGAGCTCGAGCGGCACGCCGTGTACGAGGTCGGCGGTGGCGAGGAGCTTGCTGCCGTCGACCGGCGACCCGGCGATCACCGGCGTACCCCCCGGGTCGACGACCAGCCGCACGCCGTCGGGCCCGGGCGCGAACCGGATCGGCCTGCGGCTGACGAACGGGTCGTCGAGCGGTGCGCCGAGCGCGCGGCCGGGCACCAGGAAGTCGGGCGCGTTGCGCGACAGCGCCAGCTCCCGGCCCGTGGCGTCGAACACGAACCGCTCGCCGGCGCGGTGGGCGGACGGATGCGAGACGATCGTCAATGCCAGGACCAGGTCGGGAGGCTCGACGCCCCGGGTCGACCCGACGGCTGTCGAGACATCCGCGATCGCTTCCTGGCTCATGATGTCGCGTACTCCCAGCGGGTATACAGCAGATCCTCGGCGTCCGGCGCGTTCGGCTCGGACCCACCTGGGTGGATGTCGTCGCGGGTGCGCTCGCGGCGGTCAGGCGTCGTCGTCGGTCGCGGTCGCGGGCAGTGCGAACGGCGTCTCGGACAGCTGGGCCATCGCGGTCGCGAGGTTCGCGACCTCGACCGACGGTGGGGCGTTGCGCCGCAGCATGAACGCGCAGGTCGCACACGACGTGACGACCATGCCGCCGCCCGCGGCCTGGACCTCGGCGAGCCGGCGCTTGGACATCTGGTCGGCGATGAGCGGCATCGTCTTGGGCAGGAGGCCCCCGCCGCCGCAGCACTCGGTGTCGGTCTTGTTCCACGCCAGCTCGCGGAGCTCGGCGAGCTGGGACAGCGCGCGGCGCGGCTGCTCGACGACGCCGTTGTAGCGCGCGTGGTAGCAGGGGTCGTGGTAGTAGACCGAGCGCCGGGTCAGCGGGCACGCCAGGTTGGCCGCGGCGGGCGCGAGCAGATCGGCGAGCGACACGATCTCGGTGCGCAGGTTGATGCCCTCGGCGGGGTACTGCGCGCGCAGCGCGTACAGGCACGCCGAGCAGTTGATCGCGACCTTGGCGAAGCCGCGCAGCGACGACGCGACCCGGCCGGCGTGCCAGCGGAACAGGTCGCGGTGGCCGGCGGCGAGCAGCGGATAGCCGGCGCACGCCTGCGGCGCCTCGACGATCCGCACGCTCTCGAGCCCGACCCGATCGAACAGCGCCAGCGCCGCGGCGATGTCCGACGCCGACTTGTCGATCGCGTCGCATCCGGGCCAGTAGCCGATCGCGCCCTCGGTCGCGAGCCGGGCCTCGAACATCATCGCGAGCTGGGCGCTGAGCCGCTGCTCGCGGGCGCGGAACCGCTCGCTGTAGCCGGCCAGCGCTGGGTGCGACGCGCCGCGGTCGACCGCGGCCGCGCGGCCGCTGAACAGCACCAGGCCGGGCTCGTTCTTGTGGTCGCAGTACATCGTGCAGTGCCGGCATCCGGTGCACGCCCACAACGGGTCGGTCGACTCCGTGGTCCAGGGGCCGCGGCCCAGCCGGAGCTGGTTGAGCCGGTCCATCTTGACCTGCGGGATGTACGTCTCGCGGCCGCTCGCGGTCGATACCGGGCAGGCGTGGCGGCACATCTTGGGGCAGAACGTGCAGTTGTCGAGCTGGCGCGCGACCGACTGCTCCGAAAACGGGTCACCGGGCTGGGACATGGTCACCCGTGGCGTCGCCGCGCCGTGCTCGCTCGCGCATGGCCGCGACTATACGTCACTCGCCGCGCGCGGTCAGTTGAGGCTGACGACGCGCTCGCGGAGCTGGGCGAGGTCGCGCGAGATCCGCGGGTTGTTGGGCTCGAGCACCGCGAGCCGCTCGAGCACGTCGAGCGAGCGCGGCAGGTCGCCGTTGCGGCCGTAGATCCCGGCGAGGTTGATCAGGATGCGGGCCAGGATCTGGCGCTTGGTCGCCGCGGCGATCACGCTGGGCTCGAGCACCGCGTCCGGGGTCGTGGTCCGGCGCAGCAGCGCCTCGAGATCGCCGGGCGCGAGCACGCGTCCGCCGCTGAACGGATCGACGAACAGCCACGCGTTCTCGATCGCGACCCGGACCAGGAAGTGGCCGGGGAAGTTCACGCCCTGGGCGAGCACGCCGAGCCGGCGCGAGATCTCGAGGTAGAGCACCGAGAGCGAGATCGGGATCCCGGTCTTGCGGTCGAGCACGTCGCACAGAAAGCTGTTGCGCGGATCGTAGTAGTCGCCGGTGTTGCCGCGGAACCCGAGGCGGTCGAACAGGCAGTCGCTGATCGCGCGGGCCCGGCCGATGCCGCCGGTGGCGCGCGCGACCTCGGGCTCGGCGGCGGTCGCGATCGCGTCGAGCTGCTGGCGGTAGCGGGTGAGGTCGCGCTCCGGGTAGTCCCAGGCACCGATCAACAGCGCGGCATGGTCGAGCGGGAAGTCGTCGCGCGAGACCACCTCGGTGAAGCGGTCGAGCTCGGGACTGCGGGCCATCACGGTAAATCTACCATCCGCGCCGTGGCTCGTGAATGATCTCCCGCTCAGGCAAAACCCGAGCGGGTTTGTATGCGATGCTTGAGGCTCGATGGCCGAGGAGCCACGCCCAGGAGCGATCATCGGGGGCCGCTACGAGCTGCTCGAGGTTGCGGGCCGCGGCGGGATGGCCGACGTGTGGCGCGGCCGGGTCCGCGGTGACTCCGGTTTCGTCCGTGACGTCGCGATCAAGCAGATGCACGCCAACCTCGCGGTCCAGCCCCAGTACGTCGCGATGTTCGTCGAGGAAGCCCGGGTCGGATCGGTGCTGCAATCGCCCAACATCTCGGAGGTCCACGACTTCGTCCACGATCGCGGCAACTACTACATGGTCCAGGAGTGGATCGACGGGGTCGACCTCGGCAGCTGGATCAAGTGGCACGTCGCGCGCAGCGCCGAGATTCGCTGGGAGCTGGTCGCCGCGGTCGCGGTCGGCGTGCTCCGCGGCCTCGCCGCCGCCCACGAGCGGGTCGGCCCCGACGGCGAGCAGCTGCCGATCGTCCACCGCGACGTGTCGCCCCACAACGTCCTCCTGACCACGCGCGGCATGGTCAAGCTGATCGACTTCGGGCTCGCGTATGCCCCCGATCGGCCGCAGGAAACCACCGAGCCGGGCATCGTCAAAGGCAAGATGTCGTACCTCGCGCCGGAGATCGTGACCGGCGGCCGACCGACCCCGGCCTCGGACCAGTTCGCCTGCGGCTCGGTGCTGTGGGAATCGCTGGTCGGCCGCAAGCTGTTCGACGGCGAGACCGACTACGAGACCTACTGCCGGCTGCGCGACTGCCTGGTCCAACCGCTGCGCCCGCTGCGCCCCGACGTTCCGGCGGCGTTCGCGCAGATCATCCATCGCGCGCTCACCCCCGAGGCCGACGGCCGGTTCCCGTCGACGCGCGAGATGGCGCGCCAGATCGGCACCGCGCTGAAGAAGGTCCAGCTGCGCAAGGATCTCCACACCGTCCTGTCGCGCAGCGTCGCTGAGGCGCGCTCTGCGCTCGGCATGGGCGGCTTCCCGGGCGAGATCTCCGACGCGACGCCGCTGGCCGAGCTCATCCCCGAGGACTCGGGGCGGCTCGAGGCCGTCCGGCCGGGCGACGGCGCGGCGGCCCAGGCGCTCGAGCGGCTGCGCAGCCTTCGCCACTATCTTCCGTTCTTCGGCAAGAAGCGCGGCTGACCGGAGGGTGTGCCCGGCCGCACGGGCTCCGTTCAGCGCGAGCCGCGCGGCGGGTGCGCTGATCACAGCTCGCGCCGGCGGGGTGTTCCGCGGATGAACGGACGTCCGCGATCCGGCAACTCTGGGCACATGACATCGCCCCGACTCGCTGCTGCCCTCGCGTCCATCGGCCTTGCGTTCAGCGTCGCCGCGTGCGCATCGGACACTGCGCCCGAGCGCACAGTGCGACTCCAGATGCCGAGCCTGTCGCTCGCGCCCGGCGAGGAGACCACGCTGTGCGTGATCCTGCCGCTGGGCAACACCACGCCCCAGCTGCTCCGCCGCGTCCACTCGGTGATCGCGAACGGCAGCCATCACCTTATCGCATACCGCGTGCCCGCGAGCACGCCGGCCGAGCCAACCCCGACCCCGTGCCAGGCATTCTCCGACATCACCGCCGGCGCCACGCCGGTGATCATCGCCGAGTCGGCCGACGCCGAGCTGGTCTACCCCACCGGCGTCGCGCTGCCGGTCGAGGCTCATCAGATGATCAAGCTCGAGGAGCACTTCATCAACCCGGGCGACGCCGCGATCCAGAGCAGCGGCAGCGTCGAGTTCGACCTCGTCGATCCCGACGCGTCGCTGGTGCCCGCGAATCTGCTGTTCTGGGGACCGGAGGACTTTGCGATCCAGCCCCGCGCGCGCGGCTCGGCTGACCTGTTCCACCTCGTCGATCCGGGCGTCAAGATCTTCGCGCTGACCACCCACGAGCACCACTTCGGGACCCTGGCGACGATCGAAGAGGCCGGCGCCGAGACCGCCGCGGGCACCGAGGTCTACCGCAACACCGACTGGGCGCACCCGCCGCTCAAGACCTTCGATCCGCCGCTGGTGTTCGACGGCAGCCAGGGCCTGCGCGTCCACTGCGAGTGGTTCAACACCTCGAACGCCGTGGTCCCGTCCGGCCTCAGCGCCGTGACCAACGAGATGTGTTTCTTCTGGGCCTACTACTACCCGTCGACCGGCTTCCAGGTCTGCAACGAGAAGGGTTGCGCGACGGTGCCGTGATCGGGGCCCAGGAGCAACGGCGCGGGCGTCTACGGTAGGCGGTCCGACCTCAATACTGCCGGAATCACCCTCCGCGTTGCTTGCGCGAGCGGCGCGAGACCGCATGACCTGACGCCGGCGCGCACGGTGCTGCCAGCTGCTCCCGAACGAGCAGTCGAGACCGCTACGTGCGCTGATGGCCGAGGTCGGCCGCGAGGCGCACGCGGACGGCGCGACGCTAGACGCGCATGAAGCGGACCCGCGAGCTGTCGAGGGCCGCTGCGGCGACGACGAGCTCGTCGCCGCAAGCGTCGATGCACCGGAAGTGGAAGCCGTCTGGCGCCGCGGTGCGCGCGGCGACGGCGCCGTCGGCCTCGACGACGACGAGCTCGTACTCGCCGAGCAGCGCGATGCGGTCTCCGATGCGCGCCGCGTCGCCGGCCGCGATCCGCGCGCCACCTGAGGCAATCGGCGCCGCCACCGACAGCTCCGACTGCTCGAGCCAACCGATCGTCCCGGCGCGCTCGCCCGCGACGTAGACGAGCTCGCCGCGCTCGGGATCGACGCGGCACGCCCCGCCGCCGGCGCGCCGCAGCCGGTCAAACGCGCGGCGCCACGCGCGGTTCGCCTGCAGCGCGTCGAACGCGTCGACCTCGCGCAGCTCTCCGGCCGTGAGCGTCGCGAAGCGCAGCGAGTGCGGGTCTCCGAGCCACAGCGTCTCGCCGCGCCAGTCGTACGGCATGCCGGCGACGTCCGTCCATGGCAGCTGCCGCAGAGAACGCGCGCGACCGTCGCGCAGCGAGACGTGCACCGCGTGCCCGCCGCCGTCGCACGCGACGAGCTCGTCGCCGTCGGCGCGCAGACACCAGGCGTCGATCATCCCCGAGAAATCGGCGGGAAACGCCACGCGCAGCACGTCGTCGCCGGCCTGCGCATCGACGACGCGCACCCCCGCGTAGTCGTCGTTGAGAACGAGCTGCGCGTGCTGCGGGCGGCGCTGCATCCGGTATACGTCGGCCTTGAGCTCGAAGGTCACAGGAGGTTCTTCGTGAGCTTGCGCCCGGCCTTCTTGCCGGCGGCGTCGAACACGCCGTCGATGGTCATCGTGCCGAGGTGCTCGCCCACCGAGTTGAATACCTCGATCTCGGAGCGCGCGCCCTTGTGGAAGTTGTCAACGTAGTAATACTTGCCGTCGGCGCCGCTGTAGATCTCGCGGCCCTGGAAATGCTTGCTCGTCGGCTTGTACTTGCTCGCGTCGGCGAGCACGGTCTCGGAGTCGAGCGCCGAGCGGCTCGCCGGGATCACGCGCTTCGGCGTGACGGCCTTCTCGAGCGCCTCGACATCCTTGAGCGCCTTCGTCTCGGCCTTCTCGAGCGCCGCGAGCGGATCGTACGCATGCGCCGGATCGACGCCCTCGACCGGCGCCGTGTACTTGGTCGACTTGACCTGGCGCTCGAGGTTGTCGACGTCGTTCTCGAGCTTCTTGATCGCCGCCTTGTCGACGTCGGTCTTGGCCAGCGTCTTCGCCTTCTTGATGCGCCCGCGCACCTCGGCGATCGACTCGTGGAGCCCCGCGCGACGCGTCTCGAACATCGCGCGCGGGTCGTACTTCATCGGCTTGTTGTGGACGAGGACCTCGAGCGGCGAGACGTGGTAGGTCGCGAGCTCGTCGACGGAGATGTTGTGCACGACGTGCAGGCCGTGGCGCTCCGCGATGCCGGCGACCGCCACGAACGTCCCGCGCGCCGTGACGAGCTGGTCGCCGAGGCGCAGCTCGCCGGCTGCCGTCCAGCCGCGCCTCGCGACCCAGAAGGGGTGCGGGGGGCTGCACGTGACCGTGATGTTCTCGATGCGCAGGTCGAGCACGGTCGGGACCTCGTGGCGGAACGTGCGCGTCACGCTCGGCTCGCCGCGCACGCCGTCCTCGGGGCGCGCGGCACGCACGTGCACGCCGCACGTCAGCGCTTCGATCGCGCGCGGGCCCTCGCGCGTCGCCACGAGCGTGCCGGCGACGAAGCAACCGTCCTTTGGGGGCTGCTTCGCCTTGGCCCCGCCCTTCACGGCGTCGCGCCCGGCGTCCTCGGCGGCGTGCTCGCCCCCCTTGACGACCTTCTTCGCTTTGTTGGCGTCCTTCGCGACCTCGCGGGGCAGAGCCTGTTTGAGCTTCGCCGCGACCTCCTCGCTCACCGCGAGTCCTTTGCCGGCACCTTCGAGGAGCTTGAGCGGGTTCTGGGCGACATCGACGACCTTGACCAGGGCCATGACCACGCGCGCGATGTCGCTGCCGGCGGCCGCGGAGCGGGCGAGCAAGGTGCCGATCGAGCCGCCGGCGGTGGCCATGATGAGGAGGACGTTGAGCGCGATGTAGCCGATGACCTGACCGACGAATTCACCGCGGCCGTACCAGGTGGCGTCGGTCCATCTGTGGGCGATATAGGCTCCGAGCGCCTTGACGAGCTGGCCCGCGTCGAGCTTTTCGAAAAAGCTCTTGAGCTTGTTCACCGTATCGAGGCCGAGCTGAAGCATGGTGCCGGTGAGGTAGGCCTTGAAGATCTCGAAGGCCATCTTCACCAGCTCCCAGGCACCCTTGAAGATGTCGACCAGGGCCTGCCAGGCGCCCTCGAGGATGCCGACGACTGCGCCAGCGAGGAACTCGACGCCGTGGACCACCGCCGTGCCGACGTCCTTGGCCACGCGCGCGGCCTTGGCAAACTCGGTCGAGCCACTGGTGATCGCGCCGCTCGCCTTGAGCTGCTGGACAAAGCCCTCGCTCGGGATCCAGATCGCGTGGCCGGCCAGGATCGCGACGCCCTTGTAGACCTCGAGCGTCTGTTCTTCGGCCTCGCGGCGATTCCAGGTCTGGCGCCACGACAGGGTGACCGGCTGGAGCCGGATACCGGGCCGGCCCTTGTTGGCCTCGTAGATCGCCTGGACGTAGAGCCGGGCATCGTTGCCTCCGGTGATCTGCGCTCCGAACCGGCGCTCGGCGATCGCGCCGAGCTTGTCGCGGGGGGCGACGACGTAGAGGGTCGCGTCGGGCTCCGGCGGATCGATGGCGAGGAACTTCTCCTCGATGAATCCGGCGCTGCCGTTTACTGTGACGACGTAGGCCCAGCGCTTCGCCAGGTCGGCCCCGGAGGTGGTGCGCTCGACGTGGACGAGCGCGTTGAACGCGATGATCGGCCCGGACCTGGGGCTGGCCGGCGTCGGGCCGGCATGGAGCCGGATGCCCTTGGCAGCCGAGACGCGCGCGAGCTTGCCGACAGGAACTGAAGCGCCGTGGAACACCTGGCGCCACATCGCGTCGTCGTAGCTCGCGCCGGCCGCCGGGGCGCGATCGATGCGCGGCTCGCGCCCGGCGGCGCGGGTGGCGAGCGCGGCTTGCGCGGGGGGCTCAGCGCCGAATGCAGCGTCGCCAGCGTTCGTCGCGGTGCCTGGCGCCGTGACCGGGGCGGGGGCGAACCGGCGCGCGAACGCGTCGGCCTGGCGCTCGTGCGGATCGTCGGGTGCGGAGATCACGCGCTCGCTGTCCGAGATCGCGCCGCGCGCGTGCTGGGCCACATGCATGACTTCGTGTGCGATCAGTGCGCGGCCCGCGGTGGTGGTCGGATCGTACGCGCCGCGCGCGAAGAAGATGTCCTCTCCGGCGGTGAACGCGCGCGCACCGAGCGCGGCGGCCAGGCGCGCGGCAAGGTCGTCGGTGTGGACGCGGACGCGCGACAGGTCCACGCCGAGTTGGGCGGTGAGTTCGGCGGCGAGCGCGGCAGGCAGCGGGGCAGCGCCGCGCGCCTCGCGCAGCACAGGCCACACCGCCGCGGCGTCGACCATGGGCTCGGCCTCGGCCTGGCGCGCGATCCGCATCGCGCCCGGGACGTGTGGCCCGGCGAGCACGCCGAGCGCCGCGCCAGGCACACCGGCCGAGCCGCGGCCGAGCAGCGCGCGCAGCCACGGATCCGACACGTCGAGGCCCGCGTCCACCGGGGCGAGGGCGCGCGCGGCAGGCACGGTGTCCGAGATCGGCGCGGCGGAGCGCGGCGCCGCGGAGAGCCGAGTCACACGGCCCGGCGCGCGGTCGCCGCGCGCGATTCGCGGATCGGGCTCGTCGGCCAGTTCGATCCCGACCCGGGTCACGCGGCCGATCGCCAGGCGAGGCGCGCGCGCGAGCACGAGAAAGCGCGCACGGGCGGCGTCGTGTCCCGTGGTCTCCGCGCATGCGCGATCCCACAGCGCGCGCGCCGCGTCAGCGTCGAGGCCGTGGCGTGCGCCAAGCTCGATCGGATCGAAGCGATCGGCATCGGCGGTGCGATCGCGCCGCGGTGGGTGCATCCAGCGGGTCATCGCGCCGCCTCACGGGCAACGCACGACGCTTCCCGCTCGCCCCGCCAACCCCTGCTCGCCGCGCGCACTGGTTCCACCTTCCCTCTGTTGCCCGCATATCGCCAGGCAGGTTGAGGCTACACCGGATCTTGCCCTCGGGCCCTCGATACCGCGCTGACTCGATTTCGCTGCCACCCCACATCGCCGCACTGCGAACACGCGACAGGCAACCATATCCACCTGTAGCGGATCTTTCGCGCGTCATCAGAGCATCACCATGGCGGGGGGCACGGCTGAACGTCTTGGCCCGCGCGCGTCAACGGCGCACCGCGCGGTGGCGATAGCGCGTGCGATCGAGCCTGGGTTGGGTCCTGGCCCCAGCCGTGTGGTTTTCTGCAGTGGGGCATCCGGCGGGGCGTGCGTACCAGTCGGAACTGAAGTACTGGGACGTCAAAGGACGAGAGGTCGACAAGGACGACAGCTACGTCTCGATGGGCAACTGGAGTTTACCCGCACAGCCGAACCAGCAGATGACGCAGATCGCGGCACCTGCGAAGTTCGATCCCATCGACCTCAAGCGGCTTCCGGAGCCCACTGCCACGGTCTGGACCTTTGATCTCGATGGCGATGGCAAGCCCGACTTCGCCGTCCGCATCGATTTCAAGATCGGCGACATCTTTCGAGAGTACAGCGTCACAACTACCAACAATCAATCGAAGGTTCCGGGCAAACCGATCGCGCTTCGATCGGGTCGCGAAGCGGATCGGGAAATGGTATCGCCATTGGACGAAACAATGCAGCTAGAGTTCTCCGCGACCGAGCGTGAGCGCGAGACCGAGCGTGTGCGGCGGGATCTCGCTGCACTGGCGCAGTCTACGCAGCACGGGCCACGCCTGCTTGCCGAGGCGAACTCGCTGCTCGACGAGATTCGCGACCGCGGCACATGCGCGGACGAGAAGTACCTCGAGCTGGCGGAGCGGATCGTCGCGGCGCTCGCACCCGTCGCGGCGAATCCGCTCGTCGGTCGCGCAATCCTGTCACTGACGCGCCTGCACGCCGGTGTGGGGGAGCTGCTCGCCCGCCACCGCCTGCACGGCGATCTGGCGCGTGTGGTGGCACTCGATCCCGACGATGCGACGGATATCAACCGAGGACTCGTCGAGGATCTGTTCTTCCATCATCATCTCTGGGAAGCGCACCGGCGGCGGATGGCGAGCGGCTGGGAAGCGTTCGCGCAGTATCTCAAAGGCCAATCTCGTCTATGGTCGGATCCAGGCTTCTATGCGCTCCGTTCGATCGTCCGCGATGCGATCGGGACGGCGATCCGGCGCGACGACCGCGAGACCCTGCTGCTTTTGCGGCAGGAGCTGGGCGCGGATCCCGGCGTGGCAAAGGCGCTGGACAAGCGGCTGCAAGAACTCTCCACGGACGGCGGTGAGGTGTGACACAAGAGCGGCTTCGGCTGGGTCGATCAGCGCTCGTGACGTGCCTGGCAAGCGGCGTTGATTCAGAAGTCCTCGGGGACGCTGGTCTCGGTCTTCTCGCCCTCGTCGTCGCGGGGGGCGGGGCGGATGTAGATGTCGTCGACCCGCCACTCGTCCTCCTCCTTGCGCAGCACGATGCGGTAGCGGATGCCGTTCTCGTCCCAGCGCAGCTCGGCGCGGTCGTTGCCGAACTGGTCGATCCGGTCGTTGATCCGCTTGCCGATGCCGGCGACGAAGCCCTCGACCTGGCGGGTCAGGCCGTCGCGGCGGCGCTGGGTCAGCACGCCGAGCACGCCGGTGATGTCGCGGGCGGCGATGGCTTCGGCAAACAGCCGGACCGCGTCGCGCGGCTGCTTGGCTCGCGACCGGCTGACCAACTCGCTCTC
>Ga0307515_10006270_pt1 | contig 23854 bp, 18 predicted proteins | sample 17_EM_MG_FD_194513 | JGI IMG/M metagenome (GOLD analysis project Ga0307515, IMG submission 194513) | Populus trichocarpa ectomycorrhiza microbial communities from riparian zone in the Pacific Northwest, United States - 17_EM | ecosystem: Host-associated > Plants > Roots > Unclassified | place... | reverse complement strand
GACTCCAAAAAAAACACGTATTGGCTTTGTCTTCATGGCAAGCCTATCAATTCCTAAGATGTGTCGCCGGGAAACCTTTGGTCGTCTGTTGGCTGATCCAATCGCAACGCGTTAAGGATACCAAGCATAACTGGTGAGAGTAATTTGCATCGAGGAACCTCTACAGGTATTCAGAGCTGATTCGAGAATGCCTCCGCCAGTTTGATGATAACCGATGCCTGTTGTTGATGTAAAGACGTGTTGACCTTGTTGGCAGCAGCCTTCTGCGCGATCGGAGAACGCACCAGAGCGGGATCTAGCATAGTACACAACCCGAAGCGTGACTAACAGTACAGCCTTTAGAATCACTCCATTATATGCAGCATATGAGGCACAACTAAGAGTCAGACGTTGGTTACACAACGAAGGCCGCTTGGGACACCACCAACCAGCTCCGCATACAACAACACCCCAAGCATGACCCTCTGCATCTCGGTGCACAATACGAGCGCGCCTATGAATTCGAACCCAGCTACTGGGCAGCGGATGAACTGCAAGAATTCCGCCGCGCCATGGTGACGGCAATGAAAGGACTACACCGTACGGATTCCAACCCTATAGGATAGATCCAGGACTCGGCTCCGGTCGACAGTGAGGCTAGTGATTTGTACAGGTCCACTCGTGATATGCGTGGACTAGGTTGATTTGCGTAACATTAATCGCGCCGGTGCCGCAGGGGACTACTATATTTTGCCGCATGCAGAGTGCTTCAGGGGCCTTTGCGTAGATGTATGGCTTCATATGCCATTGCACCAGTATGGCGAACACTTTTAAGAAATTGAACTTACCAACGAAGCTCTTACCAGGGGCTATCTGTACATAGTATGCTGCATATGGGCCCTTTCGGCCGGTACGTGACCTGTGTGATATTTAATTGCTGCAAACCTAGCGAATCTATGCTGTCCTTACCAGGCCGCTGAGAAATGAGTCTAGTGATAATGATTAGTAAAACCCTGTGCAAATATGAGATATCGGAAAGTGCTAGCCTTATATGGAGTTGGGTCAGAGGTGAAACGAATATCTCGGTATATTCGGAAGATCTAGCTTAGTGTTAAAAGCGAGGAGTCTTGCAGATAGGAAAGTAAGAGGTACTATGTCTTTTACGGGGAGTTCGGGAATGGTCTCGTCGGCTTCAACTACCTTCTGTGTGAGACACTCAACGAATGAGGTGAAGTCTTTGAGAGATGTGCGATAGTCTGGATCATGCACTAAAGGACAAAAATATTGTTAGCTGCAGGCTAATGTGAGTGCTCTCTCTTGCATTGCAGTAGACTTAGAAAAGCACTTCTTTCCAAAATACGTGTCTCCTTGGCTGCGCATATAATACGGTCTGGACGCTGGTGATGCAATTACGGGAAGTCTTACTTTTAAGCCATTCTCGATCGTTGTTGGCCGCCAGGTCTTTGAGAAATAGCATCGTGTTTGGATGTATTGTATCGTCTGCATACGGCGTGGCTCCGGCTTCCCTAGCTTTCGGCTTCTTGATGATGAACTGGATTCCTGGAGGGAGCTTTGCGCCAGGCCTCTGTAATTCCTTGTCCTTAGTCTCCCCACGGACTGCTACCACGGTTTCTTTCTTCGGTATGCCTTTCTTGCCTTTCTTCCGTGGCTTAACATCCTCTTCACTGCTAACTACCTCGTTATCAGATTCAGAAGCAGGTGATGATAAATTACTGCTCGCGGCTTCTTCTTCATATCCAGACTCTTTCTCAGTATCATCCTTTTCTTCGTTATCGGAATCGTGCTCAGAATATGCGCTTTTTGCAGAGGTAGCTTTGGCACGCTTCGATTGTCGCGTAGGGGTAGTCTTCGCGGGTGCTGGTCGCTTCGAAGAATTTCGAGGGGCTGAAGCTACCGATTGTCTTGTAGATTTTCTAGCCATTGTTTCCAAAACGTTGTCTCGGGTTCCCCAGTGTGCGAGAGTGGTGTTGTAGATAGCTTGGAATGTAAGACGGAGGTGTTTGTTCCTTGAACCGTGTCCGTGCTCAATGACGACGTTTCGCGTTTCTCACGAAATTCAATCTTCAGCCACTACAAGCAGGATTTGCCCGAGCCATGCCGTCTCAGTTCGAGGCGAAAAGGACTAGGATCCTCCGGCAGCTTGAACTACCCACCGAGGAATATAGTGACCTTTCTCCTAAAGGATCGATCGACGAGGGAATCCGCGACCTCATCGAAGAGATCAATCACTGTGATGAACTTGTAACAACGAGCAGCTGTGCGGGAAGAATTAGCGTGTTCCTAGAAGGCAAAAAAAAAGATATTTCTGGGATAGAAACGCTCGATGGGAAAGGCGCGTCTCTTGCTGGTCCAGGTGGTAAAGGAGGGGGCGCGTGGCTTTTTATTTCTCACTCTCCGGTTGCAATACCAAAAAATATATTAGACTCCAATTTCTCGTCTATGTTTGGCTTGAAATTTCCCAGTGGGGTGGATGATCTAGACCATGAAAATGGTCGAAGATATATACATATAAAATTTGAGGCTATGGTAACTCCCAGATAACCATCAAAATGTGCGTGAGCTGACGTTTGACTAGATATTACATGTTCTTACTGCTTCATTGGAAGGTGCCCAACGAACCCTCTCCGCCGCGTTGAGTGCTGGTTTCCGAGAAAGCGGTGCAGTGGGCCTATCTTCTTCTGGTCAAGCGGAAGTCAATCCAATGGTGGCAGTGCGATCTGCTGGCCTTGCTTTCGATTCGATTATTGGCTACCAAAATGAGGAAGGGTTAAATATTTCCATGGTTGATGAAAGGCACCTCCGAATGCTCGTGGGTATTGCAAATGAGAGATTCAGGATCAACACGGAACGAATAGAGAGATTCCGCTCCGCTCTACTTAGTCAATTCAAACCGCCCCAAACAAACGTTACTAAGTTCTTACCCCTAAAGCCTATCAAGGCTGGATACGAGGATCCTGAGGCTAGAAGACAGCGCAAGAAAATGGAGGGCATAAGTCGGCAGGAGGCAATGCGAATCGAGAAGGCTAGTGCGAACTACCCGAAAGAATCGAACAGTAATCCAAGTCGTGAGATCAACGGATTGATCTGAATGAGATATTCTTCCAACCATGTGGCATACAAGAGTCAAGTAGGACAAAATATTGCGTCAGACGTCAGCTGAAGCTTTATTGAGAGGAGGACATTTAAAAACTCTCCGGAACTTTTCAGTGGACTTACAAGTATTCTATTTTATACCCGAAACGACCAATGGGAGCGTTCCTACAAATGTCTCCGAAAAAGAAGGCTGGACCGGGGAGTTTCAGCAATACTGATTCCTCTATTTATAAGACAGAATTTTGGCCCAATGCTCTCAATTATCATAAGCCTTTCAATCAAAAATATTTCTTCATCGCTTTTAGGCCTTTTTTCGGTCCCAACTTTTCCGACTGCTTCCGCCAAAAACCTAGCAGCTATCACTATGGCTCTTGCCGAGGCAAATCGAAAATTCTTCGAGTAAGGTGATTTATTAAATACCACTTCATCACTAAAGTCTGCAATAGTAGCTTGACAGATACGTATGATGACGCTCCATGGAGAGCCAAGGCCATCACTCAGATCACCGACGCTGTTCGCGAACACCTCGATTGGATTGGTGTCAACTGGGCAAAACCAGAACCCAACGCCGGAGTTGAAGAGGCTGAAAAAGTTCGGCTTCTTGATTATGCCTGTGGCACCGGTTTGATTTCCCGCGTAATTCTCCTTTCTATTCTCTTTCCCAATCCATCTTATTAGCAATGCTAAACCCATGCCTAGGCCCTCGGTCCGTATGTAACCACCACTACTGGCATCGACATCTCCCCAAACATGGTCTCCGCTTTCAACAAGCGCGCCACTGATGTTGGTATTCCCCGATCCCAAGTGTCCGCTGTCGTCGGCGACCTGTTCACACCTGAGCCATCGGACGCTCTCGCCGAGCCTGAGTACTTCAACTTCGACATCGTCGCTGTAGGGTCCGCCTATCATCACTTCGAAGACGTTACGCTGGCTACCAAGCGCCTTGTAGAGCGTCTCAAATCCGGCGGTGTCCTTTTCATCATAGACTTCATCCAAGGAGCCGGAATGGATCATTCCCACGAGCATGGGCATCATGGACATGTACACCACGGTCCGAACAACGACCATGGCCATGGCCATGCACATCATGCTCACCACGGATACAGTCACACTGATATTCCCGAAGACGTGTTAAAGGATCTCCCGAAAGAAATGATCGACTCCATCAAAGTTACCGACTTTGGTGAGGCGCGCGTGCGCGCGTTCTTTGAGGAGGCTGGCCTTGTGGAATTTGCCATCTCCGTGCTGGATGAGAAGTTGTACATGGAGTATAGTGGAAGGAGTATGGAACGGACTGTTTTCTTTGCTAAGGGAATGAAGCCAGTTGCACAGGATATCTAAGTGTGTCGGCGGACAAAATAGGATTGAACACAGAGTGGCCCGAGTTGTGTGTGCTTGAGAGCGTCAAGGAATTTCAGGGCAAGTAATTCTATTGATTTCTTAGTTGATATTAGTTTAGTGGCGGGGATCCTACACCAATTTAGAAGTCTTTGTAGCACTCCCTGTTTAGCGCATGTATGAGCCTCAAAGCACTTTCACCACTTTGCACTACAATCCGAACTTACCACCTAGGGGACTCCAAACCTCACTCTTTCTCAACCTCGTAGCATAGAGCTCCCCATCCCTTCTCCATTTCTTCGCTCAATTCTCAAAGCCCCTCAGCAGTACCCCCACACACTCGCGATCTCACAAAGCTTCTCAAACTTAGTTTGCAATGGAGCCTCGTAATCATAAAACAAATTACTTTTATCATACCTAGGTACTCATACCGCAAGGCCAAGATGGCCATTGCAATGCTGCAATCGCTAAAGTGCTATGTACAAGAAGATCCTCACAAATTGACTGCCACCTTCTCCTTCCCCGCCGCTGCTCCCGAAATATACGGCGCGGCAGTGATCCCAACACCCACCCAACTGATTCCTTCCAAACGCTCAGTAGAACCCCCAAATATCCCGAACCACATACCACTCCCTCCCAAAAGCACCGTTGAAGAAACTTCCACTCTGCATACTTAATAAGGAATACCATCATACTCACCATACCCAAGCGCCAAGTTCATGTTCTGCAAGCACTGCGTGGCAGCGCCTTTGAGCAGGTTATCAATGGTGGCGTTGACCACGACTCTCTTGCCGCTCGAATGCACCGCGAAACCGCCAATCTCGACGCCGTGCTTCCCGGAAATATTTTTCACAAGCGGGGACTCGCCGACGACCTTGACGAGCTTCTCGCCGGCGTAGCGGTCTTGGTAGAGGTTGCGGATGTCGCGCGATGTCATGTTTTGTGACAGCGGGATGCTGATTGTGTGCTGTTTTGAAGGTTAGCTCCAGCCAGTGTGGTGATTAAGAGAGTAGCCTTTTTCCGCGGCGACTTGACTTACATGAATGCCCTGGAACCAAACAGCTACATGCGGGATGAACGCCACGTCAAGACCCAGCTGGTTCGAGATCTCCCGCTCGTGGATGTGATCTGTTAAGCTATATGGAATCAGGTTGTTCTCCAGGTTCTTAACGTCGTTCTTCGGGCTAGGTTTCGTGCCCGCACCAGAATATCCCGAGACACCAAAGACAGTTGGCTGGCCACCGATGAATTTGAGGAGCGGTGCAATACCCAGCTGCGCAGCAGTTGCATAACAGCCAGGGTTAGAGATGCGAGTAGCGTTAGCAATATTGCGACGGTCAACAAGCTCTGGGAGACCGTATGTCCAGGCGGGATCAAAGCGGTAGTCAGCGCTCAGATCGACGATTACAGTATCTGGCTTGTCGGCTTCATTAACAGCGTCAACGAAGGGTTTGCACACGCCGTTGGGGAGCGCCATCACCCAGCAATCGACTTCGTCCTTCTCGGCCATGCGTTTCACGTCATCAGGGGTGAGGTTCTCGTAGGTGATGCTACGCTTGGTGTAACCTTCAAGCTTCTTGCCCGCAAGCTCGCGCGAGGAAACGTGGCGAAGATCCATGTTGGGGTGTTTGTTAAGGAGATCGATGAGGGCCCGACCAGTGTAGCCTCGGGCGCCAATGAGGGCGATTTTGGAAGGCCAGTTTTTGCTCTTGAACTTGATGCCGTACGGAGGGTTAGGGTTGGTAGTCGTGGCAGTCGAGGCGGCTGAGGCATATCCTCGAGAGGATGACGGTTGGAGCCTTGCGGATCTGAAGGCCGGTCTCGTGGATGACCCCATTGTACGAGCGCTGGTGGCGCTTGTAGAGTAATTACGCACCTGCTGTTGGTTCTTCAAACTGGCAGCATAATCAGCAGCGCGACGGAGCTGTGCTTCGAGGTTGTGGTCGCCAAACATGCGTCGGCCATGAAGAGAGAATTCGTTCATAAGCGCGACAACTTCTGTTGGGTTAGCAGGGCCCCAGAAGCAAAATACTTCGCCGTCACGGCGTAGAGTACCATCAGCTTTGTCCTTGAACCAGCCAATGTTCTCATCCTGCGCATCCACTGTCCAATATAATCGAGGATATTTCTCCTTCAGGTGTTGGAAGATGTTGTCCGAAACATTTGAAAGCCACGCATTCTTCGTACATGTGAAGGTTGAAAGCTGTGCCATGCTTTCGCCTTCCTGCGGTGGGAAAACGACACCTAGGGCACCCATCTTCTCATCAAAGAATGCCTCGAAGGGGCGAGTCTTCAGGCTCTCAACGTAGCGATCAATCACGGCTGCTGAGTCCAGACTCTCCCGGTCTCTTAGAAGAGCTTCCTTGAGCATATCAATATCCTCGAAATCCTCAAACTTGGACGCTGTCTGGACTCTTTGTCCTCGTCGGATCAAAGTTCCAGCTCCAGTATGACTGAACAGCTCTTTCTCTAGATACTGCGGATGAATAATGGCGACACTTGATGTTCTCGGCAGGTCATCCAGAAGTTGCTTTACTTCCTTGATTTTTAATCTTGTACCATACTTGACCCATGGTTGCTTCATAAGGTGATCATACTCTTCGTCGAGATTGATAGCAGAAATCAATTTCCCGGTGTTACCATCGAATAGGCCACCCTTCTCTGACAAATATACTATCTTCAGTGGCTCCAGCGCACGCGCTAGATCTCCAGCTACGACATCTGCATTGACATTGAGGATTTGACCGTCTTCGGTTTCTGCCATGGAACAAAGAACTGGTACTTCCCCTGCCCTTATAGCATCATCAATAGGCCTCGTGTGGACATCCGTGATTTTCCCAACGTATTGCCATTTGTCTCTGTCCAGATAGTCTGCCGTGAGCACTCCAGCCGTGATAGGCCGAGCTGGAACACCCCAGTCTTGCCTCAATCTCAACACCAGGTCCATGTTGGCCTTAAGGAAGAGCTTTCGAGCAATTCCCAATGTCTTCGGGTCGGTAACTCGGATACCCTCCTCAAACTGTGGCTCGACACCTGCATCTTCAAGAATCTTGTTCAATTGAGGGCCTGCCCCATGAACGACGACAGGGTACAACCCCATCAAATAGAGATTGCGCAATGCCCTGCAGAGAATTTCTGCATGGTCGGTGAGAATGGCTCCTCCAACCTTGACAACGGCAAACTGTTGCGACGAAACGGATTTGAATTGGGAGAGGTATTGTTCAATCTCCCTCCTGGAGCTTACACTTCCGAGCAAATTGAGGAATGCTGAACGTGTAGAAGCAGTATCCCGACTGTCCGAGGTAGAGGCGTACGACCGTCTGCGGGTGGATATGAGAGCGGCGGAGAGGCATCGAGGACCTCCAGCTAGAGAGGTGACTCTGCGTGAGGATCGTGCTGCCAATCGAGCACCGGATCGCACGACGCCCTGCATTTTGTCGGCGGGCCGCTTTAGGGATTGAATCACTCCTGGAGGTGAATTGGGGGATTTGAAAGGCTAGCAGGCAGTTTTGAGGTGGACCTGGCTCACTCTAAGGTATTTTTCCGCGTGGCCGTTATCGCAGCCTTGGCAGCTCCCCACAGTCACCCGGAAGCGGCGCTGGGGTCATAAGGCTTGATTGGCCCGCAACTTTGAGAGAATTTTCTGCATGGTCTCACCCAACAACAGAAATTTTGATACACGCATGATCCGCTGTGACTTTCCCTCGCCAAATCCATGTCCATTACTCTCCCCAATTGCGAATCTCCCTGCCGAAGATGTGCGGTTGCGTGCCCATGCACCTTACCACTGCCTCTCTCTGCAGTCATTTCGTGTCAATCTCTATACGCAAACGCATTCTAGACATATGTAGTTTCTCTCAATTGCAGCCATTTCTTTGGAACGACACTCAACGAGTTCCTGTGCGTATGACGCAGATCTCCCGAGAAAAAAGGTCTGAATTATTGTGCCTTTCGGAACAGGCCTAGATCGATAAGAGCGCAAGAGGTCCTTCTGGACTGCCTTGAATGATGAACCCAGTATTGTCCAGAAAAACCAGAGGTCCTCATCGCGCTTACTTTATACAATTGTGTTGGCTAACTCTAGGCGCTTTGCAATCGAAAAATGGGCTTGCTGTTCCTATACTTACCTTCAGTGCTTAACCTCATGACGAACTCTTTTTCCAAATTGCGACTCTTATATTGTGAGGAATCTGGAGTCACTTTAAACCTTCACTAGAGCAGCCAGTGTACAGAGAACCTTGACTTCAAAACTACCCAAGGCGACACTGTGGCCTTCAGGACCTCTAACCCGGAAGCAAAAGACAAGGAGCACGACCCAACTTCCACGAGCAGAAGACTGGGAATCGGTTGTTACAAGAATTACTCCCATCACTACAAGCCAAACATGAATGCAGGGAATGACAAAAGGAAATGGAAAAACCCAACGCTCCCAATTTCGCCGAGAACGTAAAGCTTACAATAACTTCCGGGTTGCTAATAGCCCAGGAGTTTATCATCGACCAGCAGCCAGTGCAACACCCCACGAACGGACTATGTAACACTCCTACTTTCTCCCCCTTTGTGAACCACTTCGTTTAAGTTGATTGTGAAAGTGCTTAATGTTTGGTAGCAACGACTGTAGGAGCCGATTTGTTAGTTGCATTGTCCACTGAATGGGTGTGCTTTGGGAGAACAAAGACTTACCGGACGGAACAATAATAACAACGAGTAGGATGATGATGCCCACGATGAGGCACATGCGCATCTTCATGTCCTTCCACCACATCTGCTTCCGCACTCGGTTTGCGCCGCGTCGGAAGCCCTGGGCTGATACTGCGAGGTTGTCGGTTTTGTCTTGCAGAGAATCTAGTCGGGCTCCTCGTTCGGAGACCTTGTTGATATTATCGCGCATAATTCCGACAGTGCTGTCGATTTCCTGTAGATATACGTCAGCTGAGTGGCTTGGCAATATAACTCAGGTTGCCATAGTTTGGTTCTGCGGAGGCTAGTCTCTGGGTCCGTCTCGATGCTGAGCTCCTTTGAGAAAAGCAATACGCTGTGGAGTATTGATAGTACTGGAGACCTTATCAACTGTAGTAGGATGCCTCGAAACTTTCGGTTGCCACAGAACATCCTCGAACGCATTATTCCCCTTCCATGCCACAGGCCAACAACAATGAAGCTCGGTGTTTGAAAGCGGCTTGGATAGGGACTAGGCGTGTGAAGGAAGACGTTGTGAGGTAGAGTTATCGCAGTCGCAATGCTGTTGAGACGTCTCAAAACGTTGGAGGTATCGCAATGTCCGTCTAGTCCAAGAAACGCTCCACAGTGCCTCTCATAACGAAAATGCATGTCAAAACCTACCGCTTGAAGTGCTGCTGTGCGATGGTTGCCATTCTGGCCAGCACCGCCGGCGTTGGCGTTGTTGGCGCCTCCAGAGGGAATGTACGGATCGTAGGGCTGCTCACGGTCGGCCATAGCTGCTGTTCAGTGTAGACGGAATGGAGTGACGGAGGTGTTTGAGTTCAGTTGATGATGAATCTGGATGCGCGACTTTTGATGGATAGTAAGGTTGGCTAGCGGATGGGTCGTGCGGGTAGGAGTTATCCGGCGAAAGCAAAGTTGCAGGTGTTTGGCGAGCGAGGTGGTTTGTAACTTCTTTGGTATGGGTGAGGTTTGAGCTGAGGCTGAATGTTGAGGGCTATCTCTGCAAAATTGCGCTTGGGCCTCGAGCGAGAATTCACAACAGAAGCACGACTTTGTGTTTAAAATAATGCCTCTGCCGCTGGAGAAGGCACTCCGTTGCCACTTTCCAAGCAGATCACGTGGTCTGAGCCTCTCTCATAGTACGTACGGTGTTCCGGGCGTGCCGTCACTTGAAGGCAGGTAGATGTGGCAATGGTGCACGCTTACGCAGCGCCGAGCTTCTAATTCTAGCCGTCGGTTGGTCACAAGCTGCTCGCAGATTGTGGGCTTGGAAGGACTGAAGCACCACTTGAGACAGTTAACGCAGCAATCAACCCACTGTAACATTGTGTAAAGAACGAGATTTGCATTGCTGCTGTGACGAAATGCCTCGTATTCATCCCTTTTACAGTATAGCGGACGCTGACAGAGTCTTTCAGAAAGCTCAAAACAGCTCGTGTCCAGCTTTGTATACGCCGACTTGGCAGGTCCTTGGCGACAAGAAGATTGCTTCCCCCATCTCCCCTGGATTTCAAAACCCATACAACTAATCCAAGTACCAAATGTACACTTCAGCACCGAGAACACTCGCTCAACCCCCAACTTCGCAGCTTTCGCATTTCTAATACCACTTTTGGCGGTGCCGTCGAACTTTCCACACCACTCCCCGCCTGGCCATCTCTGCCGCTTGCCGTGCCAACTTTGTCGCTCGTTTCGATCGTGATCAGTCTTTGTTCGCGTAGCAGAATCTCCTCGTTTGATGACCGAAATAGGATTGGTAGGAGAACCTGATTATATCCATCAAAGAACGATAAACACTTTCGTTACGGACCTGTCCGGCGCTGCGCGTTGACAGCGTCATCGATCCGTCAGTTTCTCGATTTTAAAGGTTAGATACGTGGGTTGAGGGTTGAGTCCTCACATTTTAATACCGGCATAATGAAGTTCTCAACATCGGCCTCTGGGGCCCTTGGTGCTTTGATGCTTTCTGCATCGGGTGTACATGCCATAGATTTGGATATTACCTCTCGTGGTATGATTCCTTCCGAGAATCCTTATTTTAACCTCTGAAAGCTAATGTTTTTATGCAACACTCAGATTCAATCAAATCAGCGGCTACCCAGATAGCATATGGTATGGTAAAGTGGTACACTGGTAACAACACAGGAGATGTCCCTGGCAATCTTCCTTCTCCGTACTACTGGTGGGAGGCAGGCGCCATGTTTGGATCACTAGTCGATTACTGGTATTACACTGGAGACTCAACATACAACGACATTACCACACAGGCTATGTTGTTCCAAGTTGGACCGGACGATGATTATATGCCCCCAAATCAAACCAAAACTGAGGGTAATGACGATCAGGCTTTCTGGGCCATGGCGGCAATGTCCGCTGCAGAGGTGAAATTCCCGGATCCTCCCGCAGATAAGCCTTCATGGCTTTCCCTTGCTCAGGCAGTTTTCAATTTACAAGCCAACCGATGGGACAACTCGACCTGCGGCGGCGGTCTGCGATGGCAGATCTTTACGTTCAACAACGGTTACAATTACAAAAATACAATTTCGAACGGATGTTTCTTCAATATTGCTGCCCGTCTTGGGAAGTATACGGGCAACTCGACCTACACCAATTGGGCAGAGACCATGTGGACTTGGGTCGAGTCTATTGGTCTCATGAGCGAGGACTATCATTTCTATGACGGCTCCGATGATACGATCAACTGCACACAAGTCAACCACATTCAATGGACGTACAATGCGGGCGTGTTCATGCTTGGGGCTGCCACGATGTGGAACATTGTAAGTCTTTTCGCATTATTTGCAGTTCAACAGCTGACATGAGCCAGACTGGTAGCGATATATGGAAGACGCGCACTGCGGGTATCATCAATGGAACTTCAATCTTCTTCTCGAATGACGTGCCAGACGTCATGTACGAAGTAGCTTGTGAGACAAACGGAAAATGTGACGTCGATCAACGATCTTTCAAAGCATATCTCGCACGCTGGATGGCTGCCACCACCAAAGTTGCGCCTTGGACGCATGATCTAATTATGCCAAAACTGAAGGCATCTGCTCAAGCTGCTGCAAAGCAGTGTAGCGGTGGCACAGATGGCAAGACATGCGGTCTGAAATGGACAACTAACGGGGTCTGGGATGGCAGCTACGGTGTTGGCGAGCAGATGAGTGCGTTGGAAGTTATTCAATCGCTTCTTATTGACCAGGTATCCGGTCCACTCACAAACGAAACTGGCGGCACCAGCAAGGGCAATCCATCTGCTGGATCTCACGGTGAAACAAACCCATTAATCTTCTCTCCGACGACCACGGGCGACAAAGTTGGAGCAGGCTTCCTCACAACGATCATTTTGATTACGATACTTGGCGGCGCGTGGTGGATGGTTGCTTGATTGCTTCGAGAAACCAATTTTACTCCCATTGAACTCACGGTGCGTTTTCTTCTTGACTTTAACCGGCTAGCATTCATACATGGTTATTGGGTAACCCACACAGGAGTGGGCTCTGGTGTTAATGTACTCTTTTTCCTGTGACTCTCATCCCTGCCTGATGCCAGCTGCGTTGACTGGGTGTCTTACTATATCTAAACTGAGTGACCGACATCTAACGTCATACACTTCCTTGCTAGAGTTATCGAATCAAGCATATGGATTTATAACGGAACTAAATTTGTCACGCTCGTTCAAAGTCTTATCCACTTCGCAACGGGCCCTCTTAGAATGTTCCAAGATGAAAAATAGAGCGTTAAATTGACCTGATGGCTCTTTTATATAACCAATCAGGTCTCATCATGCTCTGACATACTTTCATTCATCCTTTTTTTTTATTCCCAAGTACAAGCTATGGATGCGATCTTTGCTTCTACAATCTGGGGCCTGTTCAATGTGCACACCCAAAGCCTTCAAAACGACTTTCCTGCTATTCCGCCAAATGGCTTTGAAATGAGTTCCACGCTTCTCAGATGTTCCTGCTTATCCAGATGTCTTTCTCCAATCATAGCTTACCTCGACAGAATTATTCTTTCCAACTGTCCCGTGAATGAAACTAAACAAAACACATCGAAACGATACTCAGGCTCTCAGGAAGCACTCACATGGAAGAGTAGTAGAGAGTCGTGCAGTGCAGCCATACGCAACAGCACAAGGTAAGAGCTTAAATTAAAGCTCTCCCAGCTTCCATGCAGTTCCTTTACTATACTAAATTACTTCCATTAAAATCAAAAATTTAAATCATTCGAGATTTCTTATGAATGGTTGCAAAGCATGTTTAGCATACGGGCTCATTACTGCATTACCAAAGGCAGATTAGTTTATCTTGACTTCAATCACCTTCCTCCCTGCCATCCCATGATGCATTGTTCTCACCGACCTTTGAATTGTTTACACCAAAGGAAAGTATGAGCTGTCCATGGCTCTCGGCTACAAAACGATCGATCTGCTCCGTCAGATTCTTTTTCCGCATCTTCATCACCATCTTCATCTGCAAAACGATTCGCGTTGGCAACATCTCTATCCCCTGCATCGATTATTCGGCTGCCTGCTAATGGGCCTTCTTCACCGTCCATCAGACCCCATTGAAGAATCCTAGCTTGAGGCTTGAAGAAGGTTATCTCGCTCTCATCAACCTGCCTTCTGAGCCCTCCTTTCCACCGATCTTCTCGGCAAAGAAACTTCACAAACTCTAGGCGGCTCTTGAAGACACTCTCAATCAAGTTACCCACGGAGAGACTCTACTCTCTGATATCTACGATCATCACTCTACAAGGTACTCCGTCACCGATCCACACTACGCAGATCAGGCACAAGAGGAGACGAAGTTGCGTTCAGCCGTCTCTCCCTTCACGCATGTGCGGATATCCACGCACTACTGGGGTATCAAGCTCACCTTCAGCGACGAGCACGCAAGCAAGCGAGAGCCCTTCTTCGCCTGCAATTGAAGCTCTCTTCGCGCAATCAATAGGATATCCACATCCCGAGCTTTGGGCAGCCCAAACCGCCGCCAGGATCTTCGTCCAAGGCTTCCTCATTGGGTGTCTCATCAGTGCCACCGTCTGTATTGTTGCCGGTCTCTAGTGGTTCTTTTAGGGTGGAAGAACGCTTTGGAATGTAATCAAACAGTGCTGCTCTACAACCTGCGGTTGCTGTCAGCAGCCGAGACATCCGTAGCGCAGGCCACGCCAGCGCAAGACAAACTATCCAGGATCTCGATGACGACCCAAACGCCATCGAACTCACTGGTATACAATCACCTAGTACCGACTCACAATTCGATTCCAGTTGAGTCTACTGCGCTCTACCCTTGTCAACGGCATCCCTTGGGGTCTATTGCTACTCAAGGGTTGTCGAAAGCCATACCTTGGCCCACCAATCTCTCGAACAAGGTCGCAGGACAAGTGTCTTCCTCCGACACCCCAACGTCCATCCTCCAGTCAATCACCCTCAATTGCGTTAACTATACCTGTTGGGATGTCAACCACCACAACATCTCCGGCTACGATTTCACCTACTTGCCACATTACAACCGCACCTGCTATGGATGCTCTCTATACGACGATGACGGCCGCCCTTTGTCAGGATTCCCCGAGAAAATTGCACAACCATCGCATGCGAAACTTTTGGCCCAGGAGCCAATATCCCAAAATATATATTTATCATCGCCCTTGCCATCGCTGCCCTACTTTCTATTTATGTGCTGCTTCGTCTGCCTTAGAAAACGGAGACAGAGACCGCTCATCATCACTGGATGGGGCCGGAAGCACCCACAGCATCCCAGGAACTGCCCCAGTCCAAAGTCCAGAAGTCAGAAGTATCGAGCGTCCAGCAGGAGTTCCTGTTGAACTATTAGACGGCGGAACTGCCTATCGTCCAGGAGAAGCCTCGGCTCCCGCCTAACCTGAGCAGGGAGGTGGGAGCACCATTCGCACCCGAAGACATACCTTGGAAAGTGGAAGCGGAAATGTCATCCATGAAGAATAATGCTTAGCCCGACATCCAGCAGCAGTTATACCAGGAGGCAGAAAAAAATTCACTAGTCTAAGATCAATCTCGAAATTCTCCTCCTGTCCGCCTGGGGTCCTCGAACTTGCTTCTTTTTCGTCATCCTTCTCCTACAACTTATTTTCCGGAATATGGTTGCTCTGGTGTGAAAACGTCTCGTTATCATCATCCATTCACCAGCGAAGCGTCGTCTCCACCGTCCACTTCTGATACTGTTTCCAAAGATCCTGAGATGAAGATTGAAAGGGAAAGAAGTAAGCTCCACTAGTGGGGGAACCGTCGTAGATCTTCTGGATTAGGAACTAGGCATAGTTCAGATGGTTCAGCAATTCACTGGTCGTCATCTCCACAAAATACTCCCACCATCAAGGGCACATCCACGCAAGAACAAAAGGAACCCCCAAAATCGAAGCACAAGGAGAGGAAATAAACGTTTATGGCATTAGTGCTTGGCCACCAGATGCAGATAATCACCTTGTTCAGGCACCTATCCCGGAGGCCATTCTATTTAAGCCACACGCCCCAGCCCCCCGCACACACCATAACCTAGCTATTCAGGCTGCTTGTTCCGTATACCCAACACCGCTTCCGGTACCTGTACCACTGCGAAAGCCACTCTGTATATAGCGGAAATTCAGTGTCTATCAGCCACTCTTTGTGAATTCAACATCACAGCAAAGTCCTGCCCGAAATGAGTCTTCCGAGCAAGCATATTCATATTCGTCATCAAAATTGTCATCCATTCCCGAAAGTGAGGATCAAATTTCTACTCCAGATCCTACGCTGTTGCAGACACAACCTCGTTCCATCACTCAACCTCTGCTACAGCTAGTTGTATCCGTAAAGATAGTCGTTCTTACTCTTGTCGCTATCCTACAACTATTGTTGGATCTCTTGCTTATAGTCATCCGTTACTTCACACCACGCACAAAATAGTACGGGGCGAAGGCATAGCCATGAGGGCCGCAGTACAATCTTGAGTGAATCGAAGCATGGAATGAGGCATGGAACCACTTCTAAAGTGTTCAGAGGGTGGTGCACTATGTATTATTCTTTTTTTGTTTACGTTTTGTATTGCGTTGCCTTATTTTAAACCTTCAAATACGAATACGAAGCTTTATTCGAATGCTTTTAAATGATGACTTCCATGGTGAAATCTGCAACTACGAAAATGTCTTTGAAATGTGCGGCTCAGATCTGGTTGTCGTCAATCCAATGGCCATCAGACCACAAGCAATTAACTCTCCAATGAAACACAAAGTAAACCTCATGCCAACTACTCCTAAGGCATTTCCGTCGAACGGTAATTAAATGGCATAGTTAACACGATCCAACAGTTTTGCTAGCGTGTGCAACTATGAATCACGAATATACAAATCGAGACGTTTCTTAAGAAACGTTACAATGTCATCAAATTCCTCCGGTTCTTTTACCCAATGCCCATCTCTTTCAGCGCCCGAGTACTCCTTCCAGTCAACCCGAACGCCAATGCTACTAAGAATATCACTTGCCTGACGGCCAAGCGAGATATCGATCACTTCGTCGTCCGTACCATGGCCGATGAATACCGGAGTGGATTGGACCGAATGGACATTGGATTCCGCCCGTGGGGGTTCTTTGATATCAAGAATTTCCTGGAAAGAGCGGATAATATCCTGAGCGCGCATATCCGAAAGATCTTGTCCATCATTCATGCAATTAGCCTTCTCTACCTTGTTTGCAAAGGGCAACCAAGGGCTGAATCCGAGGAAAGCTCCCAGCCTTCCCTTATTCGTAGCCACCCCGCTCAAAAGCGTGCACAACGAAGTAGCGCTTCCCTGGCTAAACCCGCCCAGTGCCACCTTTTCGGATTTCCCTTCTAACCTATCTACTTCGTCTTCCACGACTCCCTTTATGAACAACACGGACTCTTTTAGTCCGGGTTCCTGCAGGTCCTGTCGCTTGTTCGTATCCGTCAGGGAATAGAGATCGAACCAAGCGGATTTTTTCTCTTCAGATGCTCTGCACCATCGTTGACCAGCAGATGGAAAGACCCAGCGACAGGTTGGCAGAGAGGAAGTGAGGTTCTTACCTGCATCGGAGGTGTGGTGGGAGAAGATGTCGGATGCAAACTGGGTCGCGGTGCTGCTGCGTCCGTGCAGAAGGATGATAGTGTGCGTGTGCGGGTGACCTGGCTGGGCATCGACAATATGGAGAGGTGGGAAAGGCATGTTAGTTGAAGACTCGAAGTTTTGGATTCTTTGAATAGTAAGAATGGTTAAGTTTGAAAAGTCCCTAAAATCAATGATAGTTCGATATTTATATTTATTTACGCGCTCTATTGTCAATAATTAGGCAACCGTATTCGTTACTATCGTATTCATGCTTATACGACTGAATGCGAAGAACTGCCCCTCTCAGCTACAATAAGATGGTAACTAGCTCTGGTCATTGGAGAATAAACCAAATTTCATCTCATATTGGCTTCTAGCGCTGTTCCAAGAAAAATCTGTTATACTCGCAACTAGTCCCAAAGTTTATGGGTGGTGTTTCACAATTAATATTATCGACCTATTACTTACTACCCTCTTTATTGCCTGCACCTATATATAGTCTCTTTCCCTTCATATATCAATCGACACACAAGTTCCTGATCTGGTATTTCTAGTCAATAAATACCAAATGCATTAGAGTTGCTTGCCAAGACCTGCTCACTTAGTCATGTATGACTAGTAGTTAGAGTTGGACTTTGATTGACCATCACTTCAACATGCCACAACGTCTTTCCGTCTCGACATTTGCTCCTTGGAATCGCTCACAAACTAACTGACCCACTAACTTATTAGTTCATACAGAACTCGAATGGCCCCAATGCTCTTCGTTTGAGCCCGTTGCGACCTCGTTTGCACTGTCTATTCGCCTACAACGAATTCAACTGAACTAACCTTCATCTCACGACCTCACCGCATTATGCCTGCTATAATCCCAGATCTAATATACTCGATGCTATAGCTGCGCTACGAATGACTCTATTATAAGTACTGGATATATAATCACTCTTCCAACACGCAAGTCAAAACACTTACCTTTTTCAGCTTTCCGTTAATTAACTCAACTCCTAACGCGCCACGATACTCATTCTAAGCTATGACAAAGGCCTGCACAGTATGTTCCAAATCCTTCGCCAGCGAACAAGCCTTGCAAGCGCACATGAACGCCACTAAGCACAATGCTCGTGCGAATCTTCAACGACAATCAGAATCACCAAAAGCCGACCTTCAATTCTATTGTGGCATGTGCGAGAAAGCCTTCGCGGAGAAAGCCTATTTGCAACAACACATGTCCTACCATGTCATGCCTCTGCTTTCTTTCAAATGCAGCAAATGCCAGAAGTTTTTTCCCACCTCGGAAGCACTACAACAGCATCCGAACGCCTCTTCTCCTTGCGTTGGTCTCTCTGGGAAGCAACAGGCTCCTCCTACGAACCCAAACCCCGCAGCTAGTACTTCTTACAATTGTTCTATCTGCGCTCAGTCATTTAATAATCCTAAAGCCTTGAAGCAACATTCCAAATCTTGTGAAGACTGCACGGAAGTCTTCAGAAGCCAAGATGCTCTCAACAGTCATATCCGAGCTATTCACAGCGTTCCAAGAGCGTCCCAGTCGTATGATCGTATCGAGAGCAAGACGATATTCAAGCCCCCAGGAGCTTTGAATGCTCATAAAGGGTCATCCGTGAAAGCCCCGGTTTCTCCTTACAGTTGCTTCGCGTGCGCCAAGTTTTTCAAGAGCGAAACAGAAGCACGAAAGCATATGGCCGAGGTTCATGGCGTATGTTCATCTGCACCACGAAATAATCTACAGCATAGGCCCAGTATTATGCGTGGTCCTGCGAAGAGCGCCAATTTTGGCCGCATAGGTAGGACTGAAGAAGTGAGGCAGCAACCGACTACCTTACATCGATATCCAACGAGTTCTCTGACTTTTGCTAATGCATCTCTTGCCCGCCCTCAAACTCAGAACCTTTCTCCTCCCCAAGTTCGGCCACCAGTCTCCAATTATCCGGAGAAACCATCTACAGCTTTACATCAAACAAACAATCTGATTGCGGTTCGGGTATCACAACTCCAGTTGCCTGAGGAACCTGTATACGCCAGTTCGGGTGAAATCATATACAGCAAGAATAAGTGGACCGGCATCCCAGTGCCGCAACAGGAAACTGCACTCTCCTTGCTAACACAACGCTGCCATCTCCCCAAGTTTCTACAGAAGATTGAATATTTGCCGAGCCCATACAATGATGAGGAATCTTTGGGTGACCAAGAAGGAGTGCAGAACTTCGAGCGTTCTCCTTCTTCTTCCAACAATCCAAAACGCAAAGCAATTGTCCTCTCTTCTCACAAAGCTATCATCTCGGGTGGCAAGAGCGAAATTTTACTTCTTTCGGCAATTGACTATATCACGGGCGAGGTTTTGATCAGTCATCTGGTTCTTCCTAACGGGCAAGTCGATGATTGGCGCTCATCAACTACAGGAATCACACTGCCTGTAATGACTGATGTTATAAAGAAAAGCTTCGCGGTGCTGAATGGATGGAGAGCAGCTCGCGAGGCACTGTGGCTACTAATAGATTCCGATACCGTTCTGGTAGGCCATACACTCCGCCACGATTTAGACGCTTTGCGAATGATACACGGGTGCGGTGTAGACGTGGCTATTTTGGCGCAGAAATCGACAGGCGGAACCCTCAGTAAGCGGTATACGGAACTCGACAATCTATGCCGAGAGCTTCTGAAAGTCGAATTCCAGGCTCGCAGCGAGAAGGGGCTGGATTGTCTTGAGATGGCGTTTGCGACTAGAGAGCTCGTGCTGTGGAGTATCAACAACGAAGCAAAGCTGGCTGCTTGGGCCAGGCAGAAAAATAGAGATCAACAGAGAGACATGGAGCTCGTGGAAATGGCGCGAAAGGAAACTGATTTGGAGAAAGCTTGATCAATGGGTAGCCTCGGGAATCAGGAGCCAGAGAGAATAGTCGCAGATAATTCTCTTGACTCTCTCAATTCCCCACTTAGCAACCGAGATACGAGGAGTTAGGAGATAATTGGAGATGACCTTGCTACGCGTTGGCAAAATCTTGTTATTACATAAGATACTCTGCTCACATTGGAGGTATGTAATGATGGGATTGCTGGCGCTTCTGTGGTTGTTTTCATGAGGGTTTTAGGCTTCTTTTCTTCGTATCTGTGCTAGGTCTGTAATAATATAGACAGTGTATTAGCGGTTCACTAGATAAAATTTCCAGTACTTGCCAGAACTCATTGAGGGCTACTCAATCGCGTGAGTTGTTCACACACAGGATCTCGCTACAGTTAGAATCACGGTAGTTTGTCTTTTGTAGGTGCTTTTGACTATGTCACAGCTATGTCGCAAAGTTAGAAGGGCCTTTAGACATTATATGCCCAGTATGCTCGATGTAGTATATGCTGCCGTTCAAAGGCAACCTCAAGGCCATTTCACCTCTTTTTTTCCTCGTTTTCTTCAGTATTCTCTACCACGTCGACCATAAATGCACCACCTAGCAAGATTGCAGGCTCTCTTATATCGTGATGCTCGTAACTAGTTGCCAGTCAGCACTCTCGTCCCTCATTAATGGCAATATCTCGAGTGCTCTGCATCTCCTCGTGAAACTCGGACCACTCACCTTAGCGTCCCAACACCACCTGCTTCTAATATCAGTGACGGATTATCCGATATGTTCTTGCCAATCCACCGTGCCGCGAATGCTCGTAGAATATGACCATGAGCCACGATTAAAACGTCCCAGGGCCCGGCTTCCTTCCGCGGCTTCCCGATTGCAGAGCCGTGAAATCGCGTTCGAATATCAGCAATGATGCGGTCAAGGCGGCGGGTTACATCCTCTGGGGACCTAAAGAATCGATCTTGCATCAGCACTCCATCCGCGGAAACCCGAGCCTCCAGCCTCGCCACCGGATCTACGAAACATTTCACCCAACGAGGAGAGGCAGCTCACTCTCCGCCCTCGCATCCATCCTTCCAAATATCCCAGTCTTCATTTAACCCCTTTTCCTTCCTCCTCTGCCTTATCACCGCCGAAGTCAGCCCCTCGTAGTCGCCATAGTCCCATTCGCGCACATCTTCCGTGACCTCAACCTTCGCACTCGTCCGCACATCCGCGTCCTCATCTCCGCGCTTGGTCTGCCACGGCATGGGGTCGGGACAGCCGAGTGAGAGCAGCTCGAGGGTGCGCTTGGCGCGGCGGCGGGGGGAGACGTAGCTGTTGCATTGCCGGGCTGATTTAGCAAAGACTTTCAACACGGTTCCTAAATGAAGCGGGAAGGGTTGGAAACCGTGCAATTGGTACGAGGGGAGAGGAGAGCGGAGCAGCTTACATGTGCGCCAGATTCTTCGGCACAATCAGCCGGTCATCGCCCACCAGCGCCTTGCCCGTCGCGCGCACTCGCTTCTCGCCGTTCAGCGTGAGTGGCAGCTCTGTCGTCCCGGTGTGTCGGCCGTTGAGTGACCATTCTGTTTCGCCGTGACGGATGACGAAGACGCGGGGTGTGGTCATTGCAACACCATGTACAGGGGGTTTGAGATGGATAAATGGGGCCAATTGGGCGATGTGGTTTATTTAACCAGGAATTGGCCAGAGAAACGAAGAAGTAATGATGAGGCGGTGCCTGTGGAATGGGGGTAAGCTGTGGTATAGATAAAACGCTTTAGGGGCTTCGCGGATCTCCAGCGATGACGATCTGGCGGGGTGTTGGAATGCCCCACCATGCCAAGCATCACGGCGACTTGACTGCTTTTGTGTGGTCAGTCAGCCTTGTTTAAGCTTGGTAAGCCATTGTAATAGCTGATACATCGAATTGCGCTTTTTTTTTCTCACAAAGACATTTTCTAATGCAAAGTGCACCCTCTTTATCCAAGAGCGGAATATCCCTTGCAACGTCAAAATGGGCCCTCAGGTTATCGATAAGAACTAACAAATTAGATTAGCTGAATCTGGTGCTAGAAATATAAGGCTGGTAATATTTATAATATACCCTACGTTGCGGAAAACCCGGAAAATATGAGGGGTAACTTTGGCTTTAAGCAACTATCCCTTAGCACGTTAGGGTCCGTAGACGAAGTGGCCCGTGCACGAACGCCAGAATCAAAAGTACGCGTATGGTCAGCCTTGATCTTATTAATTCTATTGGTTAGATCTTATCGATAACCTACGGACCCGAATCAACGTGCTAAGGGATAACTCTGCGCACACGTCGTGCTTCACTATAATTATATATAAGTCGTATACTGTAGCTACTCTGCAATATTCGAGACCCTTTATATCTATAAATTACGCTCGCATTGTCGCCTTCGCGCCTTGTTCGCAGAGAGCCTCCTTTTGGGGCGTAATAATGTCCCTTTACAACAGCACCACTATTAAGCTCTTACCACTTACAAAACTTATAACAGGGTCTTACCCGAGCCTAAGAACTTCGTTACGATGTTGGGAAGTCATTATTAGCCTTGTGTCTACTATGGTACGCAAATTTATGCAAGGTCGCCACGCGGGTCAGTACCTCTAATTAATGCAAAACGACTCCGCACATTCCACGTGATATCCAGGAAGTAATTTACTTACGTCAATCAAGCAACCTCAGCCATGCGTCTAGTCAACCAACTCAACTCTCTGAAAACGGCTACAGAATTCGCCACCTTACAAGGGTATGGCAGGTGCGGGTCGGCCGTCCTCCCTGCTAGCGTCACTAAGGTGTTCGTTCACTTCTCTGAATATGATGTCCAGGCTGGTCGCTTCCGGGTTCTCTTTCTGCTGTATCGCCCACCTGGGGGCTGTGCAGCTAGCCATACAGTGCGATTGATTTTACTTTTTTCTGGAGCAATACCGACCAGCTTACGTACCGGTAGCCGCATGCGCCTCCTTTGGTGTCACCGTGCTTTCCTTGGTTCAGCTGTGATTTTCATCAGGTTGGGATTAAAAAGCGGGAAACAAGCCCAGTCTACTCTGAAATTGCAAGACAAGTCATATTCACCTGTAAGCCCAAGTCACCAAAAACAACATAGAAGATGTCTTGTGATTCATGCACTTATAATTGTTCGAACGTCGCGCCTGGAGTGTGTTCAAACCCAGATGTGTCTGGCATTGGGGTAAGTAGTCACCTTAACGCGACTGCCATGCGCTCATTAATCCCACAGGTCGTCGTTGGTTACACCGCCAATGCCGGAATCGTTGTGATGATAATTTTAGTAAATTACCTACTCGCCTTTCAACCAGAGATGGACCCATTCCTGCCAGATCAACCAGGTGCTCTTCCTCGAGCTGATTTCAAACCTAACCCTATCGACAAGTTGGTCATTAAATTGATCCGGGAGAAATTTAGAATCCGTCCTAAACTTAGTAAGAGAGTAGAGGAAGCACTTGTGAAGGTATATAAAGAACAAATCGCTCCCCCCTTGACCATGTGCATGCAACTAACCCCCAACATAGTGCGTTCTCCACATGAGCGATCTCCAAATCCTCACCGGATTGTCTATACTTATCAGCGGCTTTGTCCAAATGCGCTGTGGCATATCCAGATACCACTGGAAAATCCTTGTCTACCTGGCCTGGTTTTCCAGCCTGACCCACTTCGGATGTCTCAGCTTTCTGCGCAATTATTTATTCAATCATCCTGCGGAACGTACCTGGAGACTTTTCTTTATGATGATCATCGTCGTCATGCTCATGTTCGCTTT
>Ga0307515_10006269_pt1 | contig 23855 bp, 10 predicted proteins | sample 17_EM_MG_FD_194513 | JGI IMG/M metagenome (GOLD analysis project Ga0307515, IMG submission 194513) | Populus trichocarpa ectomycorrhiza microbial communities from riparian zone in the Pacific Northwest, United States - 17_EM | ecosystem: Host-associated > Plants > Roots > Unclassified | place... | reverse complement strand
GTAAAAATAAAAATAAAAATAAATTAGAGGGCATAAAAAATTAAATTGGAGGGTTACATTTAAAAGTAAAAAAATTTAACAAAAGAAAAAAAAAATCAAAAGAATGAGGACTAAACTGAAAAAACAAAACAACATAAACTTTAATTGAATGATGAAATTAAAAATAACAAAACTCTAACAAAAAAGCTAAAGAAAAAAAAATCAAAAATCAAAAGTCAAAAGAATAAGGACTGAACTGAAAAAATAATGAATAGACTAAATTGGAAACATTAAGAACTTTCTAAAAGAGTCAAGAACTAAAATAAGCAATCAGAAACATAAGGACCAAACTTGAAAAATAAAAAAAAAAGAGGACATGCATGAACTTTTTCAGCAAAAAAGAGAAAATAAAGAAGAAAAAAAAAAACTACCGCCGACAATAAATCACTCATCAACAATCATCAAGTGTCGCACCAAGAGGAAAAGGGAGCGGCGGTGCTTTTAATGAAATGATGAAACAACAGATTTGGCTACCGAGAGGTGTCGTACGTGTTGTCTAAAAGGCACATGCGGCTCCTATGGGCCAACGTGTATTGTCCACATTCCTACATCTTTTTTATTAAAAAATTAATTATTAAGAGCAAAAAGTCCAAAACACTTTCCATATTTTTTGTATATATTAACAAAAAAACCTTTTTGAAAAGACAAAATCACCCCTGAACTATTGCCTCTTTTTTTTTCCGATTTTAAGGGCATAAAAGTCAATGCATAATTTTATAGAAAATGTAAAGATATAAATACCCTTAGTCAACTGCAAATTTTTTATTTTATTATGGGGGTAAATAAGTGTTTTTTATTGTTCATAAAAAAGATGAAAATAATCATTTACAAATCTTTAATGGTTAATTGGCCTTTGGAAAAGAAGAAACCACAGTTGAAATCAAGACAAATAAAAAAAAATTCAAAGGATAAAAGTGTAATTTTACTATCACAATGAATAATCTTTTGTGTTTGTGTGCATAGTAAACTTTATAGTGTTTTGACAATGCGTTTTATATATGTTCTCTAGAATGTTCAAGTTATACTATGATGATAGTTACTTTTTTAAATCACTCAAATTATTTCAACATTAATTTGATATGATAACTAATTTAATGGCTTAATTTAGATGCAACTTAATAGTTATACTGAGTGATGGATATTTCAATTGTAGTAGTTTTAAAATCTAGACCGGTCTAGTGAGTTAACTTGAAACTTGTATGATCCGGGGTCTGGACTGATATAGATTGAAAAATAAATAGAAAATGAAAAAAACACAGATGACCCGATTAAAAACCTAGGTTGGTCATCAACTCGTAGACTTTTTTTGAATCTTTTTTTTTTTTATCAAAACAATATAGTTTTGATTATTTTTAAAAAATAATTTTAGAGTTGACCCTCCCAACTCAAGATATAGGTCTTATCTCGGGTTATGTTTTAAAATTATAATTTAACTGTGAAATAGTAAGTGATAAGAAGCAATATATCTAATACTATTTTTATTATTATTATAACCTATCCATGCTAAGTATATGACATGATTTATTTTTTGATAAAAAAATTTATTTGTGCCTTGAATTATAATTTATTTTGGAGAAAAACTTATTAAACTAAAAAAAGAAGAAGAAGAATTGCAAGTGATATGAAACAATCATAAATCTATTATTTCAATTGAAAAATTTTGTTCTAATTTGTATGAAAACCTTCTCACTATTTTATTTTTTGTTTAGAGTATCAGTAATAGAAAAAAAAAAATGCTAGGTTTGTTCTTTATAAGAAACCATTGCATAAATATGAAATGCATTTAGATAGGGTTTGGGAACACAGTTCTAACACTGTTTGGTAAAAATTATAATTTGTTTTTGTTAAAATTAATTTTTTTATATTTTTAAATCGTTTTGAAGTGTTGATATAAAAATAATTTTTTTAAAAAAAATATAATATTTTGATGTATTTTTTTATAAAAAAATATTTTGAAAAACAACTGATATTACACTAACAAATGCTACTTAATCATTGAGTCATAAACAATAATACTACATTGATTTATTCATGTCCTCCTTTTGTTTTCGCATTACCAACTTCAATTATTTATAGATAATATTTAGGTATTTGTCTGCCAAACTGGTTCTTTAATATATATTTATTAGATTAACCTGCTGGACTGAGAGGAAAATAATTAAAATAAAATAAAATTGACCAAATGCCTAGAAGTTTGATAAAAAGACAATGAAATCAATCCCAACTAATAATTATAGTTGTGAAACCTAATTTGGTATAACAATTTGATTCGGAAAATTCAGGATAAAGAGTTAAACCTGGGTTGAGCTTTCCCTTGAAAAAGACAAAATCTGATCAATGAAATCAGGTTTTTAATAATTTAACTAACTCGGTCAAATCTAAGTCTAAATCTAATCAAATCAACATCAAATAAAATAAAACACCATTATTTTAAGAAAAAATGATTAATTTGACTCAATAACACATCAATTGAATGGTGTTCATAGATATAATTGGATTGAATTTAAATCTATAATTATATTTAATTTAACTTTTATTTTACAAATTTTAAACCCAATTCTTTCAAAAAAATATTACCCGAGTATACTGGATATAATGAGTATCTCCTAATGGGGTTTAAACCTGCCTACCCTTCAGACTCTGCTCTCATATACAAGCTTGCACGTTGTCAGGATTTTGAAGCGGTTGAGGAAGTTCTTGGTTATGTGCAAGATAATACTGTTCATTGTCAAGAAACCCTTTTCATTGCTTTGTTTCAACATTATGGGAAAGCCCATCTGGTTGATAAGGCTGTTGAGCTTTTTCATAGAATGACTTGCTTTAACCGTGTCCGTACGCGTCATCTTTGAATAGTCTACTTAATGTTCATGTTGATAATGATCGGTTTCTTGTGGCCAATGAATTGTTTGATAAGGCTTGTAAATTGGGGTTTCGTTTAAATTTGGTCGCCTTTAATGTAATGATCAGAGGGCAGTTAGAGAAGGGTGAGTGGAAGCAAGCTTGCAAGGTGTTTGAAGAAATGCTTGAGACGAAAGTGGAACCCAGTGTTGCGACGTTTAATAGTCTTATTGGGTATTTGTGTGGAAATGGGGAGCTGGATAAGGCATTGTTAGAGGATATGATTAAGAGAGGGAAACGTCCAAATGCGGTAACATATGCTTTGTTAATGGAAGGCTTGTGCTTGATTGGCGAGCATGATTAGGCTAAAAAGATGATGTTTGATATGGAATACAGAGGGTGTAAACCTGCAGTTGTGAATTTTGGTGTTTTAATGTCCGATCTTGTGAAGAGAGGGAAGATTGAGGAAGCAAAATCTTTGGTTCATGAAATGAAGAAGAGGCATTTTAAGAAGGATGTTGTTACTTGCAATATATTGATCAATTATCTTTGTAAGGAGGGCAGGGCAGCAGAGGCCTATAAAGTTTTGTTTGAAATGCAAGTTATGTAACCTGATACTACAGTCAATAAATTGTTATTTTCCTTCCCCATTTGCAGTTTACCGTCTGCTCCATACTTTCTTTCTCAATTGAACATAAGGAGTTCAGAAAGTAAAATTATTCTAGCATTCTTAAAAAAAAAAAAAAAAAAAAAAGGGGTTCAAATCCTTCAGTTTCAGCATTGCAGATTTATTATTTCATCATGTCTATAAAATTTCATGAATTGAAACTTGCCATAAAGAATATCAAGTATTTGCAAACAAATCGTAAGTTTCCCACTCCAAAAGTACAATTTCTTGCCTTATCTCCCATAAATTCTGCAGACAATCCAAGCAAACTGCAACGCAACAAAGATTGAGGTATCGGGAAGATGTTAGTTTGGTGCTTGTCGCTCATTTACAAGACCTTACTTTCAAATAATAGAAGGAAATATTTGTTTCAGCTCCACCTGCAAATAAGGGCAAGCCACATCAACAGTAAATACAGCTTGATTTTGGCTGCTGCTTTCAATGCATGTTGCCTACGGTATTTTGCTTTAGACCCTTCATAAGTCAAACACTCTACGCCAAATCCGGACCGCTAGGAAGAGGCTCATAACCATCGTGATGCTTGGCAGTGTTGTCATCTTTCTTAGTTTCAACAGGAATGCACTTCAGGATGACAGCAATGACTAAACTTGCAGCTCCAATTAAGATACTGGCCAGCCATAATTCCCAGCTTAATGGAACAGTATTAGCAAATGTGCCCAAGAATTCAACTATCACAATCTGGAAAACCACCGTGGAGAACATGACAGCCAAGAAAATCCAGCTACTAAAGATGCCTTTGAAGACATTTATCTTCTCCATATCTCGGCTGTTTATTTCGTTGAACACCTAAACATATATTGGATATTTAGCAATGAAATTTCTATGAGATGTTGTGATGCTAAGGCAGTTGAAGATCAAAGTATGGTACCTGGCAGAGAACAAAGGTATTGAATATGAATGTATTCAGGATTTTAGTAGCATCTGAACCCGAAAGCTTCAGGAGATGTTTCCCATCAAATTGGAGGATGACAAGGACAATTATTTGATAGATGCTTTGTCCAATGATATTCCTCCACATGGTCTTGGTGATTATGCTTACATTCCTTCCGATTGGAGGTCTTTTCATCAGTCCATCATGAGGTGGTTCTGTAGCCAATGCTAATGCACCAAGAGTGTCCATGATTAAGTTCACCCAAAGCAGCTGAACAGTGGTCAATGGCGCATTGCCTGCAAATTATTTCACCAATTTTAGTCATGTATTTTGAAGTGCACATATCAAGCTCCAGAAGAAAGTCAGTATCAGGATATTATCCAGTTAAAGTTCTGCGAAAAGAGGGTCCTGAAAAGGAGAATTTAGGACATTCTTATCCTTCAAAATTTTCCATGAATTGACTGCTCTAGATTCTCAAAGCTGCATCCTTTTTACTGCAAGTTTATGAATCAACTATTGCTCCAAGCATTGGTCCCTAAGGCCTTGAAAGAAAGATCAATAAAAGATTAACATTTAGAACTTAGCAGGTAGTGATGCAAAGGAACTAACCAGAGATGCATGCAGAAATAAAATTGATCATCAGGGCAACAACATTGACCGTTAACTGGAACTGAACAAACTTCTGAATGTTGATATAAACTGCTCGACCCCATCTTGCAACATTCACTATGGTTTTAAAGTTGTCATCCATCACAATAACATCGGCACTTTCTTTTGCTACCTGCAGGAAAGAGGAGAAAAATGCTGAGCCACTGCCTACTGGAATTACCAAAAACAGACAATGAGGAAGTGTATCCAGGAGGACCAGGACATTAACAAACCTCTGTTCCTGCTATACCCATAGCAAGCCCAATATCTGCCTCTGCCAAGGCTGGAGCATCATTAGTGCCATCTCCAGTCACTGCCACAACTTCCTTAAACACATTCCTCAATTGAGTAACTAATTTATGCTTGTCTAAAGGCGATGATCGCGCCATAACCTGCATTGCCATTTAAACATTTTAGGAACTTTTCCACTTGATTAAGAATAAGTTATTCAAGTTTCGAAGAAGTTGCAAGACCTGAAGTTTTGGTATTATTTCCTCCAACTCCTGAGGACTCTTAGTGCGGAAATCTGGCCCTTCAATTGCCAGGCCAGTATCTGTCAAGATGCCACATTCCTTAGCTATGGCTTTTGCAGTGTTGATATTGTCACCAGTGACCATCCGCACGGTGATTCCAGCAGCTAAGCAAGTCTTAACAGCTTCCTTCACCCCAGGGCGTACAGGATCCTTGATTCCAACAACAGCAATTAGTGTATAGTTGTTGTCAGGTATACTATCTGCATCAGAAGTCTTCTCTATATCCTTGAAAGCGAAGCATAGAGTTCGTAGGGCTTCACAGGCAAAACCATTTATGACATCTGTGATGTTCTGTCTTTGATTTTCAGATAGTGGCACAGATTTGCCATCAGCAGTTAAAATCTTGTCACACATTTTCAAAATTATTTCTGATGCACCTTTGCAGAATGCTCGAAATCTACTGTTGTCAGGAAGAGAAACAAGCACAGACATCTTCTTCTTTTCTGAATTGAAGGGCTCGACTTTCACTATCTCAGATTCGATATGATGAGTTTTAAAATCACCTCCCAAAAGCAATCCAAACTCTACTATTGCTGTCTCTGTCGGCGTCCCCAAAATGTTAGTCTTTCCATCTTTTCCCTTGGTCACCTCTGATCCTGTGTTCTGAAATATAGATTGCAAAAGGATTCCATGCACATCTTCAGAGACAGAGGACATCAACAGATCTTTATTGTCATTAGTTTGTATTGATTTTGTTTTCTCACAGATCCATATTTTGTTCACCACCATATGATTTGTAGTCAATGTTCCGGTTTTATCTGTGCAAATGCAACAAGCAGAACCCATTGTTTCACATGCAGAGAGATGCCTCACTAGTGCTCTATCTTTCATTAATTGCTTCATTGCAAATGCAAGACTAAGTGTAACTGCTAATGGAAGCCCTTCAGGAACGGCGACAACAATTATGGTGACCGCAATGGCAAAGAAATTTAGAAGCTGCAGAGCATCCCCACTAGACCATTTTGTGATCTCATGGTTGTGTGCCTTGGCCACTAGAAACCGTGCCATCAGAACCAAAAATGTCATGACAGCAAAAGCCAAACCAATTTTCCCAATAATAGTTGCAACCCCATTAAGCTTCACTTGCAGTGGTGTTTCATCTTCCCCGACTTCGCTCAAAGTAACCATCAGCTTACCCCATTCAGTCCTCATACCAACCGCTGTCACCAGCATTTTACCAGACCCATCCTGTACTTTGGTTCCTGATAGAAGAAAGGGCTTCTTTTCATTTATGTTCACCGGCTCACTCTCACCTGACAAGCTGGATTCGTCGACTGATAAGCTGTGGCCTGATATAAGAATGCCATCTGCAGGAACCACATCTCCAATTGATAGATGAACAACATCTCCAACCACCAAATCAAAGATAGAAACCTTCTGTCTTCTACCTTCTCTGGTAACCTGAACAGTAACATTTTTCTTCTCCTTATCCAAGACCTTAAATTGCAAGGACTGCCTGTAATCACTTATTGCAGTGACCATCACTACTAGCAAAATGCAAAGTACTATTCCCACCCCATCATACATTCCATTTGGCCAACCTTCAGTTGCAATACCAACACCAACAGAGACCACAGCACATGCCATGAGAATAATTAATGTCAAATCATGCAAAGCATCCCAAACAAACATCCATAAAGATCTGGCAGGTTTCTCAGCATATTTGTTAGGGCCATATATATTTTGCCTAATAGATATGTCACTTGAGACAACCCCATCATTCAAAGACACAGAGACTTCTCTGGCCAATCCTTCAACCCCCCCATGAGATTCCAAAGCCTTGTTATCTTGGGACCGAACGATGGCTGCGAGTTCATCCGGCTCAATGCCGAAACCAGTTTGCCTGACATTGTCTGAGAGCTTGTGCTCAACTCGATTAGCAGCTGTATCAAATAAAACCTCATCATTCAGAAAAAGACAGAATTGAAATAAATTTTTTTTTTACTGAATCTAGTAACGATCGTACCCTCGATGAAGTGCAATGCTGCCTTTTTCACATAAAGAGCTATCCGTATCTTTTCCTGGCCAAACATGAGAGTATGTTAATTCTAGGAACTGTTAAAAAAGGGGGGGAAAACCATACCAACACTCTCTCTTCTACAGCGGTAAAAATCTAACTACTAGTCCAGGATCAACCAATACTAGAAAAGAACATAATATTACTTGGGCTATAAAAAAACATAAAATTGCAGTTTTTGCAGAAGATTAAACATCATTACTACATGGTCAAGTGGTTGGTATGGAGTGTCTTCAAAGCTGGCAATGATTTCTGTAAGAAACCCAGACACATACTTCTCATGATGGACCTAAAATTTTCAAAAAGTCATTAGCACCCAAAAACTTTATGATTGATTAGATAGACCACATAATTGGCCATTAAATCCTAGGCCACCAGTCTCACTAACCACTCGAACAGTATTTTTCTGGATGGATGTTATTATTTATGAAGCAATATCATCCAGTTCTGCTTCTGTATGTTTTAGACGGATTAGCTACCCTTGTCTCAGCGAAAAACTCTGGCTGGTAGTTCTTCGTATGGAATATTTATAACCCAAATTTTCAGTTTAAAATCATACACTGATGCACTGGTAATATGTACACATGTGTGATGAACTTGTATTTAAATTACTGAATTAAACATACTTCAAATCTGATCAACATAAAACCTACGTCCTCCTCGAAAATTAAGTACTTTTCATCCTCACTGTAACATCAGCACAATCAAAGCAAGCTATGCGATTGGTCTGGCAGTCTTTCGAGGATAAGTTTTAGCTCTATCAAATAGAAGCTAGTCATGGATTCGTGGGTTATATATAGTGTTAAGTGAAGACAAGAAATGACTCCACTCTTCATTGTTTGAAGTACATAAAGTATATCAATAATGGGAAGAAAAGAGATGATGAAAATTCTAAAAAGTTGGATCATATTCAATTCTCTAGGTATGTATATTTTGACTAAGATACAACCTGTGTGTTGTACACGTTTGAAAGTTCCAGAACTATATCATTCACATTAATTATCTGGTCTCAAGTTGATAATTCTTAACCTAGGTTTCCAGATAATATATTGCCTAGTCTTCCTCCCTAAGACGACTTGTCATTTCAATAACTGGGAGCAGCCATTAGGTACTCGTCGTGGGACACCATCAAAGAACATGGCATTGTTCCTTATTTCAACGTTAATAGTCAAATGACATGCATGGTTCGTGGGGGTTGCTAAGAAAGCTGTAAATTTCTTTGGTTACCGTTCGAGTCTTTGAAAAGAATACCTACCTGCTTTATCAGCTATTGAAAACACCATAACAACAGAGGAAAGCAACATTCAAGTATCTAAACCTTTTAGCTAGCAGACTCTTGGAAAAGAAAGCCCTCCTTACCGGCTATTTAAAACAAGTTGCTAGCTTAGGAAACAGACATTCAAAGCTTTGAAACTTTAGCAAGCAGTTGACTTTAGGAATGCTGATGCTACAGGGAAGTTTCCTACGATCCATATTACTTTTTGTTACATGACCAGTTGAACACAAGGCAAGATTTGTCTGAATAATGCTGAACTCATATTTGAACAAAATGCTAGTTCACAATTTTTTTGGTTCAAATGGAGGCCCAATAGTTCTTACACTCCAAGGATTTGAACCTGAAACTTGTGGAAATCTAAAGCCTTAGTATGTGTTTGGCATTGTTATAACTTTTGCGGCTAAAGTTTTCAACAAAATCATGCAAAACTATGGTGTGTGATTAACCAATAAACGAAATGCTTAATTAATTTTCAACAACTAGCAACCAGTTTAGAAAAGGAATTCAAACTGCCATTCAAGAAAAACTCCAGCTTTGAATGCATGAATACGTCAACAAATTTCTCAAAAACAAACAGGATACAAAGACTTAAGAGAAGGGGTTATCCCCTTTGGTAAGACCTTTCCATCAGAGGAAAAGAAAGAAATATCAGCAGTGGCTCACCTTTTCTTCTTCATGAACAGCCAATTTACATATACCACTCAACCTAAATAAAGAGTCTTGGCCCACGAAATCAATACTTAGATGACCTTTCCCAGAAGTCAAAAGGTGTAAACAAAGGGATTCTCACTTCTTTTTTTTTTTTCTGATTTGAATATTTCGATTTGCTAAGAAAACAATTAAAACATCTCTACCTGTATAAGAATGTGGGCAGCATGAAAGAGAGTTTAGTTAAAATTAATAACGAGAAAATTGCTTCCTCGTAGAAATCAGTAAAAATTGAGCACAAAAATATTTTGGTTTCTGCCAAAACAAATTTCTTGAAAGATTCTTTAGGATTTTTTTACAAAGTGATTAATTGCTCGAAGATTTTTGGTAAAATCAGCATGCACGATTCGATTTCTTTCCGATCAACTAACCACATTGGACCCATAATTTATTTACAATTTGTAGTAACATATGGTAAAATTTTGACATGTCTTGTCTCGACGATAAGAGGTATTCTCGTATCAGTTTTTATGCAACAATTCGATCAACTAGTCCTCCTTGGATTCGATCTTAAGAAGGTTATCCAAAACATCTGGACTTATGCATTTATATTAAATATAAAAAAAAATTCTTATCAACAACTTAATTTCTGATAGTGACATTAATTATTTGTTCAAAAACTTTCTGGAAAAAAAATCAAAAGAAAAGGAGAAAGTGTGAACCTAGATCACAAGAAACATGACCAACAGGCATTGTAAAGTCTGACCTGGAGATTTTGACGTTTCTTTTCAGCTTCAGCTCTTTTGGCAAGATCAGCAACCATTCGAAACCTCCGGCGAGGATTCCTGACGACGGAAACAGCAGATCTCCATCTTCTTAAAGCCTCGTCAGAGGGTCTCTTTGCATCAACTACGAAGTTTTCTTTCAAGTATTTCTCCATATAGAAAGCTTGTCAAATCCGAAGATCAAAAGAGAATAAAATGGTGTATCAAGAAATTAAAGGGTTTCAATAACATGGAGCTAGCAATACTCTTGATGAGGAAAGATTCAAACGTAGCCGATAATGGCGCGCAGGAATCAGGAGAAACAGCAAGACGGGAGGAAAAAGTGTGGCGAGAACATTTGTTATCAAATATTTATAAGCATAGTTACCTCCTTACCGTATCCTACCCGAGGGTCGACCGATCTAAGGATCAAAATCATTGGTCGGTCGAACACAACTTTTTCTTTTTATAAAAATCTCAAAACAATATTAAAAATAATAATAATCATATTTCTATTGATTCGAGTCGAGTCGGTGAAGTTGTAGACAAGGTGGTCACCAAGAAAACTCACCGATACGAGTCCTATAGCTAGGTTTAGAAGGATAACTGTCAAAATGGACTTGGTTTCTATTTATACAAGGAAAGAATTCAACATATGGGAAATTGAAATTTGATATAAAAAAAAAACCCGAAATGGAAATTAATGACATTTTTTATATCAATATTGAGATAAATTCCATGGGGCTAAATATTGAAGGTGTAACACGTGATCATAAAGTTTATGTTGACAGAGACAAATATGGAGAAAAATAAGGTTATACCAAGAGAGAAACTGGAATCAATAAAGGAGTTCGTTGAGTAAAACAAGAATGTCATTTTTACAACGGTTTGCATGTTTTTTTTTTTTATTATTAATGTAGGTGTTCGGGTCAGCTTGCGTGTATCTCAACTAATCCTACGAGTCCTAAAATTAACAACCATGTAAGTTTCTAGTGGCTATTATAATAGCAAAGTTTGCATGTTTTTTTATATCGATCAATGGTATATCTTAAATTGAAATATCACATAGAAGAACTTAATCTTATTAGAAGTAATTAGATATAAAGAAAAAAGTTAATATAAATCAAGAAGGAATAATTATATAAATATAAACGAGAAATGCTCGAGTTGGAATTAATAACATAAACGATAGCCAATGACATATTATAAGTTACAGCTTGGTCCTATTAATTAATTAATATGTTATATGATCATTACATAAAAAAAAGGGGTTAATTATGACTAATAAGAAATCAATATAACCCACATAAAAATTCTAATTTTCAAAGAAAAAGTTACTAAGAAAATATAGAATTCTGAAAGCCCTTTATGAATCATATTTTTAAACTTTGATCCAAGTCAATTTACACGTTTGATTTTATAGGATTGTAGAGTTTGGTGATCAATGGAGATTAAAAAGTTTGTGGAGTTTGTCAAGAGGATGGAGAGGAAACTAGAGGTATGGAATGTATGCATAAATTATGTTCTTCTTGCATTTACAAGAGGTTAAAAATGAAGAAAACATGTCTTGTGTGTATATACTAATGGAAGTCCAAGAATATAATATAGAGATTTTAGAATTCAATTTTTTCCTAGGTAAACTTTTGTTTTGAAATTAGGATTTTTTTTTTTTAATGTTGGTGATCTTGATTTCTTTCTAGTTAAATTATATTATTTGAAAAGCATAATTATACATATACTAAAAGAAAATGGTATTTTCATATATAAATAACATAATTATAAATTTTACCATTTTTTTCACTATGGTAGTAGTGTAGCAGCGGTAAAATTGTAATTTTTTTCTAAAGAAATAGTATTTTCATGTAGAAATGACATAATTGTAAATTTTATCAAATTTTTTTACTATATCGGTACTATAGTAGTGGCAAAATTGTAATTTTTATTTTTTAAAAAAAATAAGTTTTTCTTATATTTTTCTCTTTATACTTGGTATTTTTATCATTTTACACTTGGCCTATTTATCACCATTTTTTTTTTTCTTATCTTTCTTTTTTTGTAATATTTTTTTTAGTTTTTCTTTTTTTTTCTTTGCACGTTTTTTGGAAAAAAAATATTATTTTCTATTTTTTACACTTTGAGTATTTATCACTCTACACTTGACTTATTTATACCATTCTTTTTGTTCTTATCTTTATTTTTTTAATTTGTTTTATAATTTTTTTCCCTTACATTTTTTTTATTTTTAAAAATAAATTATTATACAAAGACTAAGAAAATAATATTTCATTGTAGCAATTGCAACATTGTTCCATTCTTCTGCTAAGTTAAAAATTATCTTGAGATCTTATATATTTTTATTAATACATATGATTTTTACTATAGTGTATTATATGTAAGCGTCGATTTTTTGATTCACGGTTATACTTTTTATTCGATGTAAAAAGAACACGTTAATAACACCTATATATTAATTCTTTTGCATTATAAAAAAAATTAGTTGACCCACGACCTACAACATGATGAGTTGAATAGACGCATTAACACTTTGTTTTTTTATATTTATTGGCACGGATGGTTCTCGGTGTATTTAACTAAATGCATGCATAGGTGCTTTGATTTATAATTAGAATTAGAAAAAAAAAACACATTTGAAAAGCTTGAATATTTTTTTTTTGCCACAAAGTATTATCCGGTCCGCGGTAAAGTATAAGTCAAATAATTAGTAAATTCCTATTCCACGATATTTTTTTTATTTTTTTATCATTTGATTATTTGAATCCTCTTCTAAATTAAAATTTGGCAACTCATATTAAGCTTCTTTTTTTATCATCCACATCAAAATTAAAATAAATTGAACTATTCATATCAAGCCTTTAATTTATTCCCTTATTATTCACATCAAAACTAGAAGATGATTTGTAATATTAATTAATGTGGGACCAAGCTTGTCACTTATAAATTATCATTAGTTATAAGTTAAGCACCATAAAATTTCTCTGAGTTTTTTATATACAAACATGCTATTAGTTTGTTTAGATCATATGCAAGGGTTTGAAGCATTTAGTTACTATCTTTAAACATAAAAGACAGAAATAATGGATACAAAAATATATTTAGTTAAAAAATAAAGATAAAAATAAAAATATGTCTTTAGAACAGTTTTAGAGTGAATTTATGTGCTCTAAAAAAAATTAAGTATAGGGAGACATTTTCTATTTGTTCTTATTATCTCTGTTTTTTTCTTTTTTGTCCAAAAATAATAACCAAACGCTTTCGATATTGCTAACCATAAGAACCTTTTCTTTCTTTCTTTTTAATTTTTTAAAGTAGGAGCTTGTAGGCTAAAAATGAGATTTTATTGCCACTACTAAGGCCGCCACAAAAAAAAAAAAAAAAAGAGGGATGGAATAAAAAATCAATGGAAATAAATTAGATTACTAAGGTCAATGGCAATAAATCTATACTCTTTAAGTTGTTTTTTTTTAATTTTTAGATTTAGGTTGTGTTTGTTTTTTCGTTCAATCTACTTTTCAAAATATTTTTTAAACTACTTTTCACATGAAAAGATATTAAATTAATAATTTTAGATTCTTTTTTATTCTTCTAATTAATGTGTTGATGTTAAAAATTAAAAAATCTAAAGAAAATCATTTTAATGCATTCTTAATTGAAAAACATTTTTGAAAAAGCATTCTACACGATATTATTAAACACAAATTTAGTAGGATGGAACCTTTTACTTTATATTTTTTATCAAATCAATCTAATAAAAGCAATGCAAGATGCTCCATTCAATTATGTCACAACATATATGGCATTAATTTGTCCTGGATGCTCAGTTTGAACTTCATCTTGGATCATAGCATTTTCAGTGTTTGAAAGGGTTCCCCACGATTAAGCTGTGTTTGGCACTATGTTGAAAATTGCTTTTTAAAAAAAATTTTATTTTAAATTAATATATTTTTAATGTTTTTAGGTCATTTTGATGTGCAAATGTCAAAAATAATTTTTAAAAAATAAAAAATATATATTATTTTAATTTATTTTAAAATAAAAAATACTTTAAAAATAATCATTACCACGTTTTCCAAACACCCTAAAAAAAGAAAAAAAGAAAAAGGACCGGTGGCTCTTTTGGATGCAGCTAATGAATCCGCCACCACCATTGGTCAAGATCCGCCAGCACAAACTTTTAGCCACCGTTGAATCAAAACGTGTTTTGTTCCAAGAAACAACATTAATTGTACCTGAGGCAATGTTACATTTGAAATTTCATGGTAACCCGTGGCGCTGTTGTATTCCATCCGAGTCTAGCTTATTAAAAAAAACTTCATCCTTAATCTGTTTTTTTTTTTTAACAATATTTTTTTAATTTCTTTTAAGAAATAGAATTATTTTTTTCTTGTGGCTTGGCTTCCTTGTATTAGATGAATTCTTGAACTGAGTTTTACAATTAAGTGTGTGTCTACGACAACGGTGCATGAAATTTTGAAATTATTTTTTAAAATTAATTATTTTTTTATATTATTTTGATGTATTGATATTAAAAATAAATTATAAAAAATAATAAATATATATTATTTTAAAATATTAAAAAAAAAATAAATCATTATCCCGAATATACCGGAATTGAAGGTGCAAATGTGTGTTCGTTCAAATTGAATAAAAAAAGAAAAAGGAAAAAGACAGGACATTAATCAAGCTACTAAACGAACAGTCAAAGATATTCTTACGTGTTCTATGGGGAATGACAATTGGATCCGCTTGCATTGGAGGAGATAGACATACACCTAGGGGACTTTTTTATCCATGGATAAGCATGAATTTAAACCAGTCAGGTGATCATGGATTTGAACACAGTTATTAGATTTTGATCAGATTAATTTTTATTTTTTAAAAAATTATTTAAAATATAAATAATCAATGGGAGTTTCTTACCAAGTCAGTTAGGATTTTATCTTTTTCTATTTTGCTCGGGTTCGATCCCGAGCTGGAAAAGATTTTAAAACTACGCTTATCCACATGGTTATCAAAATTGTTTTGGTTTCATCTAATTTAAATTTTAAGTTACAGAGTTAGCAAACCAATCTTAAAACTCAATTGTTTTACATCAACATAATTATATTTTATTTCGCCAAAATAAACATCAATCAAGTGCTGAAATTTTTTTGAGACATTGCGAGAATCGATACCCAGGCAAATAAGACAAACTACAAAGTCAAATCTCAAATAAAATTAATATAAATGTATCAAATTAAAAGAAAAAAGTTGAGTTACTAGAGGAAAAAAAAACATATACTCTTTGATTGTACAAATTAATCCCTGATATTAGCAAAAAAAAAACTAAATATTTTTCTAAACCTTAAATTTGATCCTATAAACTTTAGTTCTTTTAAATCAATGAAATTGAACTTTATTTTACAAAATCAAGTATCAACCAAGCAACATAACATTTCTCCAACACCTCATCATCCTCACATGTAGACATGAAAAATAAATCTTCAAAACCAATCACAAATAAAAGCAACTAGTTAGATGACCAGCGCGATGCTGCGGGTCAATCTTTTTTTGCATAAAAAATATCAAAAAAAGCTAAGATTTAAAAGTGTTAGATCTTTCTGCAAAGTTATACCTAAGAGTCTTGGATTTTACTGCAACGCCTGACCCAAGAGTAATATTTATAATATTAATAATAACATTAAACTTGCATAACCCAAGTTTAAGTGGGTTTGGCTGCAATACCAGATCCAATAACCTTGGATGTAGGTCTGGCTGCAAGGTCGTATCAAAAAAGTATGATAATTAAATAGATTAAGTAAAAAAAAAAAATAGAAAAAAAAACCAACATGAAGAAAACAACTAATGAAGAAAAAGAAAAAAAAATATGAATTAACTGAGGGGTGAAAGTTTGATAACTAAATAGAAAAAATAATTGACGGGTTACCCCAGAATTAACCGGGCTAACCCGTCAAACCCGGGATTCGTGTCGTGAAAGTTTGATAACTAAATAGAAAAAAAAAATTGACGGGTTACCCCAGAATTAACTGGGCTAACCCGTCAAACCCAGGATCCGTGTCATGAAAGTTTGATAACTAAATAGAAAAAAATTTAACATTAACAAACTAAAATAAATGAAAAAATTAATTAAAAAGGAAAAACACCAAAAACAAACAAAAGACATCGGCCTTTTCACTGTTGACTGCACTGTGCAGTCTACAGTCAAAGGCATAAAAAAGGCAAAAAAGCGAAAAGCAAAATTAAAACTAACAGGGTTAAAAGAAAAAAACCTATAGGAAAAAAAAAATAATAAAGAAAAAGAAAAAAAAATCTAAATTAACTGGGTAACCCGTCAAACCTGAGATCCGTGTTATGAAAGTTTGAAAACTAAATAGAAAGAATTTTAATATCAACAAACTAAATTATATATAAAAAAAATTAATTAAAAAGGGAAAAAAAAGAAGAAAACTAATGAAGAAAAAAAAAATCTGAATTAACTGGGCTAACCTGTCAGACATGAGATCCATGTCATAAAAGTCTTATAACTAAATAGAAAAAAATTTAACATAAACAAACCAAATTAAAAGAAAAAAAATTAATTTAAAATTTAAAAAAACTAAAACAAACAAAAGGCATTATCATTTTCACCGTAGATTACACTGTGCAGTCTAGAGTCAAAGGCATAAAAACATAAAAAGAAAAAAAAAACTAAAGGCATTAGTCGATAATTAAATAGAAAAAAATTTAATATTAATGAATTAAATTAAACAAAAAAATATTAATTAAAAAGAAAAAGAAAAAAAAAACCTATAAAAAGAAAAAACTAATGAAGAAAAAAAATATATAAATTAACTGGTTTAACCCGTTAAACTTGAGATCCGTGTCTTGAAAATCTGATAACTAAATAGAAAAAAAAATTAATATCAACAAAATAAATTGAAAAAATTAATTGAAAAGAAAAAAAAAGACCGTGGACTCCACTATGCAGTCCACCATGAAAGGCATAAAAAGAAAAAACTAAAGGCATCAACATTTTCACTTTGGACTGTATACAATATTAAAATATGAAATTAGAAGAAAAAAACTACTCAAAAAAATAATTTGAATCAGCTGAATTAATCTGCCAAATTATATCTTTTTTCTTTTTCTTTTTCTTTTTAATTAATATTTTTTTGTTTAATTTAATTCATTAATATTAAATTTTTTTCTATTTAGTTATCGATTGATGCCTTTAGTTTTTTTTCTTTTTTTTTATATGTTTTTATATTTAGTTTTTTTCTATTTAATATTTAGTTTTTTATATATATATTTAGTTCATTCAGATCCAAGAGCCTTGGATGTGTGTCTGGCTGCAAGATCGTGTCATAAAAGTGTGATAATTAAGTCGATTGATTAAAAAGAAAAAAACAAAGAAAAAAAACCAACATGAAGAAAAAAAAAATCTGAATTAACTGGGTTAACCCATCAAACCTGAGATTCATGTCATGAAAGTTTGATAACTAAATAGAAAAAAAAAAGTTAACGATTTAACCCAGAATTAACTCGGTTAACCCGTGAAACCAGGTTAACCAGTCAGACTTGGGATATGTGTCATGAAAATCTGATAATTAAATAGAAAGAAATTTAACATTAACAAACTAAACTAAATGAAAAAAAATAATTAAAAAAAAAACTTCAGGTTACCTTGTCAAACCAGGTTAACCCGTTAAACCCGAGATCCGTGTCATAAAAGTTTGATAACTAAATAAAAAAAAATTAACATTAACAAAAGAAAAAAAAACAAAAAAAAATGGACGGGTTAACCCGTAAAACCAGGTTAACTCGTCAAACCTGAGATATGTGTCATGAAAGTCTGATAATTAAATAGAAAGAAATTTAACATTAACAAATTAAAGTAAATGAAAAAAATTAATTTAATAGAAAAAAAAGCAAAAACAAAAAACTTCGGGTTAACTCGTCAAACCAGATTAACCCGTTAAACCTGGGATCCTTGTCATGAAAGTTTGATAACTAAATAAAAAAATATTTAACATTAACAAAATAAAAAAAATAAAAAAAATGGACGGGTTAATCCAGAATTAACTGGGTTAACCCGTGAAACCTGGGATATGTGTCATGAAAGTCTGATAACTAAATAGAAAGAAATTTAACATTAACAAACTAAAGTAAATCAAGTTAATTAAAAAGAAAATAAAAATCTGGGTAAACTCGTTAAATCAAGTTAACCTGTTAAACCCGGGATCAGTGTCATAAAAGTATGATAACTAAATTTAAAAAATATTAACATTAACAAAATAAATTAAACAAAACAAAATTTATTAAAAGAAAAAAACAAAAAAAAAAGCAAAAAAAAAACGAAAGGCATAAAAAATGAAAAAATGAAAAAAATTTGCTTAAAAAAAAGCAGCTTAAAAAACAAAAACAAAAAAAAAAAAAAAAAAAACTCAACATTTTACTGTGAATTGCTACAGTGAGATGCTAAGCAGTTTTAGTATATTTATAATGTTAAGGAACCAAATAGAAAGAAAAAATTGCAAGATCAAAACATTTAAAAAAAATCTAAAATTTAAAAAGAAAAGGAAGAAAAAGAAGCAACAGCAATGTTAATGAACAATGTTTCTCCCCATAACCTATAGTGTTTCACAAAGCACTTTTAGGTTTTTGTGAAGAGCATGTTTGTTATTTTTTAGAAGAGCTTGTTTGTCACTGTAGTGTAGCTATACCTTTTTTAAAAATTATTTTTTATTTTAAATTAATATTTTTTTATTTTAAAATTATTTTGATGTATTGATGGTAAAATAAATTTTAAAAAAATAAAAAAATATATTATTTTAATATATTTACAAATAAAAGATATTTTAAAAAACAATCGCTACTACAATATCAAACACTGCCATCTATTGAATTAATTATTTTCACAGATCCCTTGTGAATCTTAGAATTAATATGCATTCCCTTTTTATGAAAAAAAAAAATAAGAAGATAATATCCCAAAGAGTTAGATTAAGATTGTATAAAAATTGATAATAAATAAAGATATTTATTTTTTATGTATTCAGATTGTATAGAGCATTTAATTACTTGACCAAAGAACACACATAAAAGTTCATGCAAACATGAAAATAGCTGGGAGAACACCTCAAGCATTTCAACCATTTCTAATCATCTTAGAAGATATAAAATGAGATTTGAAGTGATATTAAAAAGATGAATATTTATTTTGTTTTTTCAAATGATACAAAAAATATCGAGCATACCAAACTAGGACGATATTAACAACTATGGCTTCCAATGATGATAATCTCATAATCATAAAGTATATATAATGAAACTCAAATTCATATATCACAAGTCACTTAATTTGATACATATTCAGATGTAGGATGCTGTTCTTATTATCTAGGTCAAAGTCTAATCAATATCCACACAATCCATGCATCTTCTATAACCTAATGGCATCTGCATCACTGAACATTACCCTCCTTGGAAACAACAAGTTAAGGGATTAATGTCTGTTGAAAATTGAACATACTAGGATTCAGTTGCACAAAATCTTCTCAAGATCGACAAATCTCTTTCGACCGAGTTTCATTAACGTTTATCATGGGAACAACAATAAGATCTGTACAAGATGTATAAAAGGAAACAATTTTGATTTTGTGAAATAAAAACATGGAGAGAAATAGATAAAACATCAATCATTCAACTAACATAGGACAGCCTAGAATAGCAAGCAGTTTGGGCATCATCTTACCAGTGAATGAGGGGGAGTGCATTCAAAGTAGAATTAGGGTTCAGGGAGAGCTGATTCATGATTATATTGTGAATGAAAAATTTAGCATCCAAGAGATGAGGAAAGTTAATAATGGCAGCCATTGATAAAAAGAACAAAGAAAAGCAAACAAAAACAAGGGAGTGGCTAGTATGAGCACCTGTGTTTCAGCCATGAGACCAAACCAAAAGAATGTATGCAAGTACCAAAGAAAGTGAATTTCCAACACAATCAATGGCTAAAACATTGGTACACAGGCTATCCATTCCCTAAAAACAAACACACTGCACAAGGTCATGCCCAAAAAGAACCTTGCATTACTAAAAATTGAAGTTTGATAATTGATAGAAAATATAAACCCATTGACGTACTCACACAAAGAGCAATAACCAAACCAATTAAAGAGGCAAGCATTAAAAAATGTTCCAAGCATGTACTTTTAAATGTCTTGAGTGATTGCCTTCTAAAGGCCATTCCAATGATCATCTCATGATCTGAAAGTTTAGTGAAGCTCAAATTTATATATCACTGTGTTTAAACCTCAGGAGAAACTTCCTGACATGAGGTTCTGATAGGCAGTGAATTTTAAACAAAAAAAAAATGCTTGAAATTCAGCATACTCTTTGTAGGATTTTAAAAATATGACCTCCCCCCCAAAAAATAAAATAAAATAAAATAAAATAAAAATAATAATAATTATTATATAGATGAAAATCAAATCAAATAGTAGACTCATCCCTACCTAGAATGAGCATGAAAAAAAACCCCAAAGTCTCAATTGTGATCATTAGCTCTGGTACAAGCTCCAGCCTCCAGGAGCTGTTGTAAAAGATCTTGTTATAGCCTAGATATGCATATAGAGTGCAAATTATCTAGTAGTACCTTGGTGAACCAAAGCAATGCTCCAAACAATACACACAAATGCGATTCTAAAAGCAAAAAAGAAAAAAAAAAGTGGAAATTAAAATGTCATAAATCGCATCTAAGAATACATGCCAATACATGATCATCTGCTTACTTTTAAAAAAGGTCCAGGAAAACATAACAGCAGAAGTTCATTATCATAAGATGCAGAATGCAAGCAATAAACCCACTCTGAACACACCAAGATAGAACAACAAGCTCACAGGTTCTTGCCACATGAAGCACAATGCCTACAACAAATTCCCTTGTTCACACAACTATGCATGCGGTGTGCAACAGACAAAATAAACAAAAATGAAAATGAAATTCATTTAACTTTCAATGGAATATCTAGAGGCCAAATGATGTCCATTCTACAAAAATCCCAATCATAGCTATCAGATTGTCAATGAACAAGGTTAGGAAAGGCATGAATTGCAAGCATGTGCTACAAAATGTTTTGCATTTATACAAGTCAAGATCTCAGGAAACTAACAAAGATGTTTGTGCCATTATACACAGTTATAGAAATGTCACATGTAATGATACCATCACTGATCTGGAAGCATTTTAGTGAGAAGAGGGTTCTGCATGTCTTCTTACAAACAGCTTCCCAATATCTTCTGTCACAACATTACTCCTGGAAAAAACACAATTCAAATCATCAACAGCAATTTTATTTTCCTTTTCTTTCGCTTATGATAGGATCAAAATTGGTGTCTATAACATCAAGAAAATTGTCAATGAATAGCAAAGCACTGAGCAAGCCCTATCAGTAGCAAAAAGACAAGATAAAGCTTAAGAAGCCTCAAAATCAGGTTTACAAGGAAAATTAATAGCCTAAAATTTTCTAAAGGAAATTGATGAATCAAGTAAATCTGCACCTCTAGATGCAGCTTTTTGTGTGCACATACATGCATGAGACATGGTAGCGTTACTATACAAAACCAAATTGCAAAGGATATGTATAATGCAGCTTTTTGTGTGCACGTGCAGGCATGAGACATGGTCACATTACTATACAAAACCAAATTGCAAAGGAATGTATACAAAATGCTAACATCTGAATTCCCAGTCTTTTTCAAGGACAAGAAGGCAAAATCATACAGAATCATATTCGTCTATGCACTAAATAGTAAGCTCAAATGTCATACCTCCATCAAAAAAAAGAAAAAAATAAAATTAAGTCAAACAGCCAACGGTCCAGTAGTTTCAATTCCAGGACAGAGCAATTCCATAATATGGTAGCACACATTAATGGCACATTACTCTCTACATCAAACGTCATATACGAGGCTGCTGTTTCCTAACCTTACAGCCAAATACTCAAGTGAGTTGGGAACACTATATCAATCAGCTGCTCTTGCAAACGCTGCCTTCTAGAGAACTATTAGGTTCTACCTCAAGTGCAAATATAGTAAAACAACCAACCACATTGGTTAAACTCATAACTCTAGCTCAACTTCCACATACTACATCTTTCCACAGCTTAAATTTCACCCAACAACCTTAATCCCACCTCCATAAATAACCTTAAAACCTTAAAATGTCTCCAACTAACAATGATTCATTCTCTAATTCAACAACCCAATCATTAAAACACGAAGCAAAACCAATTATTTTAAGTTCCACTATTAACTAACAGAAAGCAGCAAAAGGGCAAATCTTATATAAGATTTATACCAGAGAGTCCATAAAAATAACTAAAAATATCACCTTCCTTTAAGCTGAGGAGGAACTAACAAACCCCCACCAGTATCTGGAACATTCTTGTTAGCAACCAAATTCCCTCTTGCCACTTTCCCACTCCGCGAGGACCCCACATTTAATTCTCTCTTTCGCGACGCATTCTCTGCCATTGCTGCTGATACTCGCAACGCATGATCACTTCCACTTCCATCTAACCCAACTGTTGGCGTATTCAATAGCATTGAAGCATCTGGAAGCTTCGATATCGAAGGAAGAAGACTTGGCCCTGCTACTTGTGGCCTCGACAATGACAACCCAGATGACCTGAAACAAAAATAAAGGTAAGACTTTAAATCATGAAGTGAAAAACCCATGATTCAAAATCTCTTCTTTTGTCTGAAATTTAAAGACTTACAGTTTGTTTTGTGGCTTTGCAACTTGTGGTTCGTTTTGAGGTTTTGGTTCTTGTTCTTCTTGATCCTTTTGTTTTTCTTCTTCTTCTATGTTGTCTGTAGCATCCTCGTCCGAGGAAGAAGCGTAGTCAACCAAAGACATCTTCTGATTCTCTCTCGGTTTCTGTCTCTCTCTCCTTGATCTTAGAAACTGCTGTTTGGATCTCCTTTTCTTGTTTATGCTCATCAAGCCTCGGCCAGTGGCTGAAGAATCCAGGCCTAAACCTAATGACCCTGCATGCCTAATATCAGTGGGCTTTCAATCATCGAATGGATCTTTGGACCCATATCGATAAATTCAGCTAAAACCCTAACAAGCCCTAGCAATTCCTAATTGATTAAAACTCTTTTTTCTTTTTTCTTTGATGAGTGTCAAAATTCCTTCTTAGATTGCTAAATAGTCAATACTAGTAATGATCTTTCCCATGGAAAATAAGTGTTACATGGATATTAATTTCCATTCAAAAAAACTTATATTACATGGAGATGATCTCTAATTTTATTTTTTCTAATTTTAAATTTACTTAATTAAATAAAAAAATAAACCAACCGGTTTAGTTTATTTTTAAATTTGTTAAAATCATATAAGTTTAATTTTAATTGATTAAATATATTTTGACAAGCTTTGGTTTAATGGGTTTTTAATTCCTAGTGAGCTTGAATTTTATATATATATATATATATATATATATATATATATATATATATATATATATATTC
>Ga0307515_10006268_pt1 | contig 23857 bp, 3 predicted proteins | sample 17_EM_MG_FD_194513 | JGI IMG/M metagenome (GOLD analysis project Ga0307515, IMG submission 194513) | Populus trichocarpa ectomycorrhiza microbial communities from riparian zone in the Pacific Northwest, United States - 17_EM | ecosystem: Host-associated > Plants > Roots > Unclassified | place... | reverse complement strand
GCTTCTATATCGGAAGATAGTTAATACTAATATTAAAAAAATCCTAAAAAGCAAACTAGGATTAACCCGTAAAGATATTCTATAACGCCTACTAAAGGAGTTTCGTAACTATATTAAGCACTTCCTCCTTAAGAATATAAATAAGCTGCCCCCTTACCAACCATAAGACTATAAAATTAAGATTATCCCTAGAAACTAGGCCCCATATTATAAAAATAGACCACTTTTACCTACTAAACTTAGGTATATAAAGAAGTGGATTAATAAGATACTAGATAAGAGTTTTATCCGCAAATTAACCTTACTAGCTACTATACTACTTCTCCTTACTACTAAGCCTGGCGGCGGTATATAAATCTACTATAACTACTAAGGCCTAAATACAGTTACTATTAAGAATTAGTACCTACTGCTATTAATTTATAAGACACTTAATGCACTTTATAGTGCTAAGTACTTTACTAAACTTAATATAATTGCTGCGTTTAACCGGATCCGGATTATAAAGGGCTATAAATAGCTTATAGTATTTATTACCTAGTTCGGACTCTATAAGATATTAGTTATACTATTCGGCCTCTATAACGCCCGCTACGTTCTAAAACTATATTAACTATATTCTATATAACGCCCTTAATAACTACTATACTGCCTACCTTAATAATATTCTTATCTTTTCTACAATACGCGCTAAGTATACTAAGTATATAAATAAAGTTATCTAAAGACTTGGTAATACGAGACTTTAGATTAATATTAATAAGTCTAAGTTCTACTCTACTAAAACAAAATGCCTTAGCTTAATTATCTTAACTAATAGTATAACTATGGACCCTAAGAAGGTATATATAAGGCAGTATTGCTAGGGTATACGGTAGGGAGCAGGTAAGCCAAGCATAAGTCACATAGGGAGTCGATAGAAGAGGACAATATGGTAATAAGGGTAGGTAATAGCCTAAGTACAGAGACGAACCGATGGGGGAGGAAGGAGGCTGCAAGCCTAAGGAGCTTATAAGGAGGTGCCAAGGGCTAGCCGAAGGCTAGCCTTAGTGACCCCTAAGAGCCCCTAGGCGATGCAGCTAAGTAAGGGCCAAAATAACCCTTATAGTATAGGCCTTATAGGAATAAAAGGACCCAATATTAATTAAAGAACTATAATAATTTCTTAGCTTCGCGAACTTCTACTAATAATTTATTTAAGGCTACTCTACTATCGCTACACCTATAATAAAACTTCTAAAGAAGGATACCGGATGGCTATAGGGACTAGAATAAGCTAAATCGTTTAAGGCCCTTAAGGGAGCCTTTACTTTAGCACTAGTACTAGCATACTATAACTATATAAAGAAAACAGTGGTAGAGATAGATATATTAAATTAGGCTTCTAGCGGAGTCCTTTCCTAGTATAATAATAATAGAAAATTAAGACTAGTTATATTCTTCTTCGCAAAGTACTTTACGCTAAAGTGTAACTATAAGATCTATAATAAAGAACTCTTAGCTATTATTAAGGCTTTAAAGAAATAGCGTCCTAAGCTATAAGGGACTAAGGAGCTATTTAAAATTATTACCAACTATAAAAACCTATAGACGTTTATAATTACTAAGTAGCTAAATTAGCGCTAAGTCTAGTAGGCAGAGTTCCTTTTATAGTTTAACTTTATAATTATATATAGACCTAATAGTAAAGCCACACTCCCTAATGCCCTAAGCTAGCTACTAGGAATAAGGCCTAAGGACGCTAATAATAAATACCTCCGCTACTAAGCCTAAGTCGTTATACCGCCCTAGAAAGTTAGCCCTATAATCTTAGAAGAATTACTATATAAGTCCCGTAATTCTAATAATGCGGAGTTTATAGCCGCTCTAGACCCTAAAATAGCCGAAAAGTTACTAAATAAGTTAATCTAGCTAAAATACCAGAAGAATAAACTCGTAAAAAATATAGTGGCAGCCCTACGTAATTGGAAAGCTTACTAGTAGCTAAAGAAGATTAGGAAATTACTCTATTGCGATAAGTTAGAATATAGTATTATTAACGGATAGATCTACTTCTACTAATATCTCTTTATCCTTAACGCCCTAGACCTCCACCTAAAAGTTACCTATTGCACTTATAGTAGCGGCCCTACTAATTACCCCAGCTAAGTTAAAACTCTTAACCTCTTAAACTAAATATGCTAGTAGCTAGGAATCTCCTAGTTTACGGCTACCTTCATTAAAGACTATACCCTATACTTTTATACTAAGACCCCCTATTCTACCCTACCTAGTTTCCTAAAGCTACTAAAATTACCCGCCTGCCTATAGACCGATATCTTAATTAACTATATTATAATGCTACCGGTATACTAACACTATAGTAAGGTATATAAATATATCCTTATTATTATAGACTGCCTAACTAAAATATAATACCTTGTTTTAGTAATAGGACTCTTAGTAAAAGAGTTAGTTAATAGCTTTATTAATAATATATATAAGATTTATAATGCACTAAGTATAATTATCTCTAATTATAGTATATAATTTATGAGCGACTTCTAGCAATAACTAAGTAAACGCCTTAAGACAACCTTATAACTAAGCTTAGCCTAATACCTAAAAACAGACGGCTAAACCGAAATTATTAACGCTGCTTTAAATAAATACCTTTATGCTTTTATTAGCTTTATATAGGATAACTAGGATAACTACCTACCGCTTATTAAGTTTGCTATAAATAACTAAGTTAACGAGAGTATAGGTATTTCCCCATTTTTTGTAAATTATAGCTTTAATCCTCACCTTAGAATTAAGCCTACTAGCCCCTACCTATTAATACTATTAGTATAAATAAAGAAGGAGTTCTTCCGCGTAAACTCTATGGCTAACCAATTTAAGCAAATATTAATATAGCTTAAGGCCCTAGCCTGGATTTTATAGTAACGCTATAAAGATAATATTAATACCTATAGGGATAAAAGCGTGTTATTTTATAAAGGCGATATAGTTATAGTTAGCTTAAAAAATATAAAGATAAATAGACCTAAAAAGAAATAGGATAATAAATAGGATAGCTTATACCTTATACTTATGTAACGGAACCTTATAGCAGAAACTACGGTGGGCTTATTATTGGGCTAGGTGTATAAGTAATATAAATTAAAGTCAATAATGTAATAATAATTAGTGGAGTGGTTGCCTAATAGATTAACTCTAATTATATTATAAGAATTACTATAAGGAAGGAACTATCTAGGTAGGGACTATAGTCCTTTAAATACACAACCGTACTCCTAAGAAATCCTTCTTATATATAATATACGTCTTATATATAAGGTACGTAAGTTTCTCTTATTCCTTTTATTTAATATATAGTACGTTATATAACCTTAGCTACCATTCCTCGTTATATAGTTTTACTAGCTCTATCCTAAACCATACTTAAATTAACTAACTAGCTTCTTCTAACTCCTCTCTAAGTAGTTATAGCATTATACTTAAAGCGTCCGTAATACTATCTCTCTCCTCTCTATCTTTATCCTTAAAGATCCTAAATATCTCTAGGTTATTTACTAGAGGTATAATATCCGTCTAATTAATTTAGTTAATATTATTGCTTATTATATCTAAAGCAATTTCTTCTTTACACGCCTAACGTCGTGCTCGCACTATTGCTGCGATACTATCTCTTAGTAAGATTATACCGTCTCTATATTCTTGTTATTTAAGAAAGGGGTTAATTTATATTACGCTAGCGAACCCATCTTCGCGATAACCGTTCTCCTACTTAAAGTGCACTAAAGCGAATATTTGTTCATCCTATAATATTCGCTCTACTACTAATACTAAATATACGTAACCTATTACTCTTAATAGCTGTCTAGTTCCCTAATTAATTTATCTTAGGGTCTTATATTTAATCTACTGCTGCGCGGCTAGATAGTAAACTATCTTAAGCTCTTATTAAGTTAGAACGTTCCCATAATGCGGAATAGAAAGCCCTAGATACTTAGATTATAGCATTTACTCATTTACTTCGTCTTAAGAAGGTACGTAAGAAGGTATATTTTAAGGAGTAGAAACTTATAGAATAGGGTCTATAGGAACTTAGTAATAAAAAAACGGATTCTCTTTTAATAGAGAAGGAAACAGATCTAAGTAGTTCGGCAACTACTCTTCTTAGGTCCCCCTTAGGTAACTTATTCTTTAGCAATCCTTCTTTATTAATACTGCCTAACCTAATCTCTTCTAATACTCCTATATCTTTCCTATAGCGTTCTTTAAATTCTCTAGTAGTTCCTAGGTAATCTTAGTATAGCCTATCTACTTAACCTTATACTATATTTTATTATTAATGTCTTTATAACTAACGATCTTTAAAACTTACTATTTGTCTTCTTCCTATCCTCTATATATATCTACTTTATAAACTAGTAGCTTAACATTCCTATATACTGGCTCTAGCATTACAATATACTATATAAGGTAGATTTTTATTTTAGCTGGTAGGTCTAATTTAAATATAACTAGTAAAATCCTCTATATAATTTTATAAGGTCCTAGTCTAACATAATTTAACTTCTTACTTAGTCGTCAACTCTTAAAAATTTTGTGTAGTAGCTATACTTTATCTCCCTCCTTAAGATCTAGTCCCTTAGATCTCTTAGCATTATAGTACTTTTTTATTCTCTTTTATACTTTCTTTACTAATTCTATAAGGTCTATATAAAGATTTATTAACGTTTTTATCCTTTCTTTAGCTATACTACTTGTTTTTTTTACTTACTATAGTAATAACAATATTCTTAGCTTATATCTATAATTTGCCTTAAATAATAATGTGCCTATTCCTTCTTAAGGTATTATATTATATATAAACTATATAACTAGTAGTAACGATACCTAATTACTCTATACGTAATTAACGTAATGTTTTAGATACTACTCTAGTATCTAATTTAATCTTTCTATTTAGCTATCTGTCTGCGGATAATATACGGTAAAAGTTACTACTCTAACTCCTTACTCCGCTAAGAATACCTCCTAGAATACTGCTATAAATCTTAGATCCCTATCTAATATAATCTTGTTTAGTGCTTTATATCTTATAAATACTTCTTTAATATAGATTCTAGCGACATCCTTTACTAAGATTTCTTCTATACACGTTATAAAGTATCCCCACTTTATAAGCTTATCTACTATTATTAAGATTACGTTATAATCTTATCCGGTAATAGGATTTCTTAACTTTAGTAACTTAATAATAAAGTCCTATAATATAACCTCCTATAGTCTCTCTAGTATTTTAATAGGTTGTAGCCCTCTATATGGCTTATGCCTTATTAGTTTATTCCTCTAGCAATCTAGATATTCCTTTATAACTTTTTATACTAGTCCCTAGATTCCATTAATAATATACTCCTCCTAGAGTCTTAATACTAAGCCTCTAGCTCTATTATGTCCTTAAGTTATTCCCTTATAAAGCTCTTTTATAAAGTGCTCTGCTATGCTTCTTAGGATATACTTAGCTTTTTAATTTTTGTATATATCTGTTTATAAATCTTCTAGCTATTTTTCTAGAATTCTTTATACCTAAAAGCTCTCTAGTGTCTTATAGACTCTTTTTAGTCTATTACTTTCTTAAGTTACTATAATCTTTAGATAATTATACCTAATTAATCCGTCTATATCTTTTCGCAGTAAAGCTCCTAATGGCTTCTTATCGCTTTATAGTTTAGCCTTTTAACTTAGAGCATCTACTCTTATATTATCCGTACCCTTAGTATACTAAATCTTAAAATAGTATTCTATAAGTATCTTTACCTATCTAACCTATCTTTAGTTAAGTTCCTTTATTATTAGGAATCCTATAAGGTTCTTATAATCCGTCTTAACTATAAATAGTTTTTCTATACCTTGTAAGAATGCTCTTTATTCCTTTAGTACTGTAACTATACCTAATAACTCCTTATTATAAATGTTATAGTTTAACTCTAATAATATTATCTTCCGACTGTAATATGCTACTAGGTGCTATTTATTTTAATGTTTTTATATAAAATACGCCCTTAGTATATAGTCTAAGATATCTATTTCTATAACTATCTCTAGTCCTAGTTAATAGATTTTAAAAACTGGCTCCTAGGTAAACAACTCCTTAACTTACTTAAATAGTTTCCGTTACTCCTCTCCCTATACCTATAGTTCTTCTTTCTTTATTAACCGCGTAAATAGCTTAATATCCTTTAACTATTACGCTATAAACCTTCTACAGTAATTATAAAACCCTAGAAATAATCTTAACTATATAACGTTCTTTAGTTCTTACTAATTTACTATAGCCTTAATCTTCTTTAGGTTTATGCTAAGTTAGCCTAGTTTAATAATAAATCTAACAAAATTAGTTTTTCTAGTAAAGAACTTATATTTTTTAATCGCTACTAGTATATATTCCTCTTATAGTCTCTTTAAAACCCATTTAACGTATTTCCTATATTCTTCCTTAGTTATTAAGTAGATAATAATATTATTAAGGTATACTATAATAAATTTATCTAAGTGTTCTCCTAATATATTGTTAATATACTTCTAGAATATTGCTAGTATATTTATAAGCCCAAATTATATAACTAATAGTTTATATAGTCCTTCCTTTAACCTAAAGGCTGCCTTCTACTTATCGCCTTCCTTAATTCTAATCTAATGGTACGCCTACCTTAGATCTATCTTTATAAAGATTTACGCGTTACCTATCCTATCTTAGATTTCGCTAATTAAGAGTAAAGGATATCTATCCTTCCTAGTAATGCTATTTAACTATCTATAGTTAATATACAGCCTTAGTTTACTATTTTTTTTTGGTATAAATAGTACTAGGTATCCCGCTAATAACTACAATAGTCTAATATACCCCTTTTATAGGGTTTTCTAGACAAACTCTTTTAATACTCTACCTTCCTCTTTAGTAAGCTTATAAATTAGAAAGAACTTTAAACTTATTCCTAGTTCTAATTCTATCTTATAGTCCTATACTATATACTTTAACAGCTTCTTACTTTCTAGTAACTATAGTTTCTTACTATACTTATAGTATCTCTTTAGTATATAACTTAAGCTTTGCTTAGTCTCTTTATATATTGCTCTAACCTAGTACTATACTAACTTAATTTATTATCGCATTTTATATTATTAAGTATTTCTAATATCGACTTAACCTATAACCTAATTAATCCTTAGGTTATATTCCTGTAACTAAGGCATTCCTAATACTGCCTTATCGTTCTCTAATAGTAATATATTAAAAGATATCTTAATTTATCTTCCTTTAATAGTTAACTAAATAGGTCCTATCTTAAGATTAATAATCCCTCCTTTATAGGTTATTAGATCTCCTAAAATCGTTACTAATAGGTAAAGATACTTCTTTTTTCTATATAGTAAACCTATCCTTTTAACTACTGCTAGTAAGATATAGTTCCTTATTACTCTACTATCTATTAATACTTTAAACTGCTAATCTTGCCATTTAACTTATAAATTTAGGTATTATTCTTAAATTCCTTTAAGGGTCTAAGGCTCTACTACTAGCTTCCTCTGGTTTTATAGGCCTCTACTTTTCCTAATTATTAGCTACTTAATCCTTATACACTTAGCTCGCTCTTTAGCCAATACTTTATTCGCTTTTTATCTTTAATATACTATAGATATATATTCTTTAGGCATTCCCACCACTATTATCCGTCTAGGTATTCTTCCGTAAGGAATCTTTTTAGCTAAAGTATTAAGTCTCCTAACTTCTAAACCTCTACTAAATACCAGCTATATATATACTTAGCATTCCGGTATTTCTATTCCTTAGTTATCTAATATATTCTTATAGGATATTTTTAATACTTATCCTTTAGTGCTCTATATATATTATATATATCGTCTATATATATAATCCACGTTAACGTATAATATGCTAGGTGCTTTAGGTTAACTCTTAGCTTATCTTTATCCTTAAGTTTAAACCTTTATTTTATTAATCTAAACATTATAACCTTATTTATAGGTACTAAAATACGCCTCTTACTTTTCTAGTCCTCTAAACGCTCCTCTAGATCTCTTAATATTATAATTAAGGCTCCCTTAATATAACTTATTGCTTTCTCTATAATTAGGTGGTCCTAAATAACTTTCTTGTCTAACTATATATAAAAGTCTTCCTACTTATTATTATGCCTTTGTCTATACTACTTTTAGTATAGTTACTAGAGTATATATAGCTTATCCGTAAGGAAGTATCTTCTTATTACTGTATTATAATAGCCCTTTATATATTATTTTTTAAACCTAGTTAGAATCCCTAAATCCTCTTTATTTTCTAGTTTAGTAAGCCACTTAGCTTTTAGTATACCTACCCTAAGCCTATTAGTAATCCTTTATATAGGTGCTCTATCCTTTATATATCCTAATATATTAAATCTTCTATCTAGTTTCTGTTCTTACTATACAGTAATTCTTACTCTAAACTCCGCCATAGTTTTTTTCCTTTTATGTCTTATAAGCGGATCCTTAAAGTCTTCTTACTTCTTAATCTTAGTATTAGTCTTCAAATCTTTAGTCCGAATACTATATTCTACTAGTAAATCCTTTAGGTCTATATGTCTGTCTCCTAGTCTAGTTACTATTTATGCTATAGATCCTCTAATCTAGTTAATAGTCCTTATCCGTGTTTCAAAGTCTTAGTTCTATAGGATTTTTAATCCTAAGCTTATTTCTAACTTAAGCCTTACTCCTGCCTTAGTCCATCTAGGCTTACTTAGTGCTCTTATCTCGTCTTAAAAGTCTTAAATCTTACTTATCTTATCTTAAGAGTCTTATACCTATAGGAAACTCTATCCCGAGCTTATTTATATATCTTTAAACTAAGCTACTACCCTACTCTATCGGTTGCTGTCTATTGTAGGTCCTTAGGTCTACCTTATCTTACCTTAAAAATCTTAGTCGTCTCTTATCTCGTCTTAAGAATCTTAAGCCTTTGGCCTTTTGCCTTTACTAAATGCCAAAGTAGCTCGCTATTTTACTTCCCTTACATCTTATAAAGCGATAGTCATTATATCTAGTAGGGTCTTAATCCCTACTAATATTCTCTATTCTGTAGTAGAATTATCCTCTACTTCTTTTATAATATCTTTAAGGTCTATATACTCCTAGTAAGCTGCTTTTATTACCTTATTATTATAGAATGTTTTACTTACGTTAAAGTTATCGTCCTTAATATCCAATCTGCGAACTGGTTTACTAGTTCCTCTACACTCTGTAAATTTTAGCTCTTATAGCCAGTAGCTTACGCCGTACTTAGCGTCTTTATAAATTTGGTATGTGTTATTATAACAGAATACGAAACTTTTAATTAAACACTCTTTTGTTCCTTATAGCACACTATTATTCCTTTATACGTATATATCTTCTACTACTAGTCTAGTTCCCTTTATTATATAGTAGCTCTAGCTATCTTTATAATCCCTTACGAAATAACCTTATTTTCCACAATTTATATAAGCTCCCTCTTTAAACTATTAACTTTACTATAGAGTCCGCCTAAACGTCTTCTGCTATTAAGATCCCTAGTTTAGCCTTTACTTCTTAGCCTAGTAATTACTAGATCCTTAGCCTCTAGGTTTTTATAATTTCTTACTCCCTCTTTTATAGGCTTCTTTAGTACTACTTAGGTCCATTAGCTCTGCGCCATACTATATTTTCTAACTTAGCTTTAGTTGTTACGTGCTCTACACCTTATATAACTATAGAACTCTATCCTAACCTCTCTTAGTCTGTTCCCTTTAGTAGATCTAATTATTAATCTTAATTGCTTAATCTATTAGCTCTCTTAGAGTGTCCGCATCTTCTATTAGGATAATTACGTCCTAGACTTTAGCCTTAAGTCCTTATTTATACTATACTATAAGTGCCCTATTATTCTACTCTACTTACGTTACTAGCGTCTAGAACTGCGTGGTGTACTTAATTACTAAAGTTCGTTACGTAATGTTTTAAAGCTTCCTTTCCGCTATAGTTAATACTTCTAGGTCTCTAAATATTTGCGTAAGTCGTTCTAAAAATCCTTCCTAACTTAAGAATATAAACCGTATATCTTAATTAGTGGTCGTTATTCCATTTATCTATATCTCTATAAGGTAAGGTTTAAACTACTTAAGTGCTCTTCCTAATAAGAATAGTCCTACATAGGCTATTCGATCCATAGGTATTAGTAGCTTTACCCCTTCTTACGTAATTTTAAAGTATATTTACGTAAGGAATCCTTTAAGCTTTAATTTCTCTCCTAAGTACCTTTTAATTGATAGTAACTTAATCTTTACTGCTCTTATCCTATTAACCCTTTCTTCCAATGCTACATTGTTAGCTATTAACTAGTTAATTACCTCTTATAACTATCCGACCGTTATAGGTTACTAAGAGTTAGTATCCGCTATACTAGTGTCCCCTTCTGACCTCGAAGTAGTTGCCGCCATTAATAGCGTTATAGTGGCTACTTTTAGTGGCATATTATTCAACTTTTTGTATTTAATACTATAACTAGGTAATAATTATGTAACGGAACCTTATAGCAGGAACTACGGTAGGCTTATTATTAGGCTAGGTATATAGGTAATATAAATTAAAGTTAACAATGTAATAATAACTGGTAGAGTGGTTGCCCAATAGATTAACTCTAATTATATTCTAAGAATTACTACAAGGAAGGAACTATCTAGGTAGGGATTATGGTCCTTTAAATACACAACTATACTCCTAAGAAATCCTTCTTATACGTAATGTACGTCTTATACATAAGGTACGTAAGTTCCTCTCGTTCCTCTTATTTAATACGTAGCACATTATATAACCTCGGCTACTATTTCTTGTCACATAGTTCTACCGGCTTTATCCTAGACCGTACTTAAATCAACTAACTAGCTTCTTCCGACTCCTCTCTAAGTAGTTATAGTATCGTACTTAAAGCGTCTGTAACAACTTACAGTATACTAAAAGGCAGTTATAGTAGACCTCCTGGACCATATTTAAGTAAATAAATCCTTTTATATATCTAAGGTCCACCTCTAGGCTGCTAAAAAGATCCCTAGCTAAGCAAATATTAATACCGTAGAGCGCTATAATATATAAGGACGAATAGTAGAGAGAGATAATAATGGCAATATAGAAGATAAATAGGAGTTTAAGAAAATCCTTAATATATATAACGAAGACCCCTAGGGCCTAACTTATAAGATTAAATAGAAATATTATAAGGATATAACCTAGTCGCTAGAGGAAGACTTAAAGGGTTGCAAATAAGTTATATAGCGCTTTTATAAGCAACACCCTAAGAAGCTAGGACCCCTAGACTAGGTATAAGATAAAGGAAAGTTATACTAAGGTCGCGGCCGACCACCGTATTAAAATTTATAGTAGTTAAGATGTTATAAAACTTTAACTAGTGGTTAAAGTTATCTACTTAGCTAAATTCTTGCCAAGAAACGCCACGCGGATTAATTTGGGTGGTAGTATAAAGTTCTACCGACCTTACTTACTAAACTAACTAATTAGGATTTTCCATGCCTAGTATAGAAAATCGCTATTAGCTTAGTTAAGGGCGGTAAGCGAAACTAATATTTTTGCGGTAAAAAATAGGCAACCCTATATACTACCTATTTTTAAGTTATTTATTTAATTTAGGGACCAAACTATCTAGGGGAGAGGAGTACTGTTACGGCACTAACTTAACGCATACTATTTTATACTATCTCGTACTATTTCCTATTATTGGCTAGCCTACTGCTAGTGACTTAGCGGCCAGCCCTACTATTTATACACAATACCCCCTTTCTACCTTCTTCCCCTCTTTATACTATAACGTAGTTATTTAGTTTACTTTATTGTAGCACTATAATATATACTAAGGGCACAGATAATATACGGGCAGATGCTCTAAGTTAAAACGCTAAACTATAAAATAACGAAAAGCCATTAGGGGCTTTACTACAAAAAGACACAGATAGACTAATTAGGTTTAATTATCTAAAAATTATAGCAACTTAAGAGGAACTAGATAATGCTTATAAGTCACTAAAAAGCTTTTAGGCATAAAGGATCTTTAAGGTATAGCTAAAGGAATAGTTAAAATATTTAGAAGAAGAAATACTATATAAGTATAGAGAGGTAAAGTATATCCTAAGAAGCATAGCAGAGCACTTTATAGAAGACTTCTATAAGGGAATAACTTAAGGATATAATAGAGCTATAGGCTTAGTATTAAGACTCTAAGAGGAGTATATTATTAATAGAATTTAGGGCCTAGCGCGGAAAGTTATAAAGGAATATCTATTACTAAAGAAATAAACTAATAAGGTATAAGCCGTATAAAGGGCTACAACCTATTAAAATACTAGAGAGACTATAGGAGGTTATATTATAGGACTTTATTATTAAGTTACTAAAATTAAAAGATCCTATTACCAGATAAGATTATAACGTAATTTTAGTAATAGTAGATAAGCTTATAAAGTGGGGATACTTTATAGCATATACGAAAGAAATATTAGCAGAAGATATTACTAAAATCTATATTAATAAAGTATTTATAAAATACGGAGCACTAAGTAAGATTATATTGGATAGAGATTTAAGATTTACAACAGTATTCTAAGAGGTATTCTTGGCGGAATAAGGAGTTAGAGTAGTAACTTTTACCGCATATTATCCGCAGACAGACGGTTAAATAAAAAATTTAATTAGACACTAGAATAGTACCTAAGATACTATATTAATTATATACAGAATAATTAGGTATCGTTATTACTAGTTATATAGTTTATATACAATATAATGCTATAAAAAGGAATAGGCATATTACCATTTAAGGCAAATTACGGATATAAGCCAAAAACATCATTATTATTACGGTAAGTAAAGAGAATAAGTAGTACAGCTAAAGAAAGAATAAAGACACTAATAAATCTTTATGTAGACCTTATAGAATTAGTAATAAGGGTATAAGAAAGAATAAAAAGGTACTATAATGCTTAAAAATCTAAGGGACTAGATCTTAAGGAGGGAAATAAAGTATAGCTACTATATAAAAATTTTACGAGTTAATAACTAAGTAAGAAGTTGGACTATATTGGACTAAGACCTTTTAAGGTTAAATAGAGGATTTTACTAGTTATATTTAAGTTAAACCTACTAGCTAAAATAAAGATCTACCCTATATAGTATATCGCGATGCTAGAGCCAGTATATAGGAATATTAAGCCACTAGTCTATAAGGCAGATACATATAAAGGATAAGAAAAAGATAAATAGTAAGTTTTAAAGATTATTAGTTATAAGGACGTTAATAATAAAATATAGTATAAGGTTAAGTAGATAGGCTATAATAAGACTACCTAAATGCTATAAGAAAGGTATAGGAGTGTTAGGAGAGATTAGGTCAGGCAGTATTAATAAAGAAGGATTGCTAAAGAATAAGTTACCTAAGAGGGACCCAAGAAGAGTAGTTGCCGAACTACTTAGATCTGTTTCTTTTTTAGTTAAAGGAGAGTCCGTTTTTTTATTACTAAGTTCTTATAGACCTTATTCTATAAGCTTCTACTTCTTAAAGCGAACCTTTTTACAACCCTTTTTAAGACGAAGTAACTAAGCAGATGCCGTAATATGGGCTTTAAGGGCCTTCTGCTTTACATTATAAGAACATTCTAGCTTAGTAAAAGCCTAAGATAGTTTACTACAGTAACTCTGTGTCCTGGGACACTGGTATCCATTTTTAGGTAGTTTACTCGCTGTTTTAAGCAGCGCTTATCCTATACGCTAAGCCCTAAGCGATATATCTCCCCTATTAAAACTTTCAACCTTACACATTTCTATATTTAATTACCCATTATTAGTACGGCCCCGTATTCCTAATTCTGAAAGTAGATTATCTATTATCCTACTAAATTATAGTTAGTGCTTTGCCTATTATATAGGATATACCTAGCGTCTTCGGGAAATGTATAAAGCTAGAGATACCTACCGCAGTTTTCTGCAACTATCCGCTTAGCCTTACCACTATCTTTACCTCGTTACTACTAAGGCTATTATACTTCTACTCGCCTTAATTTCTAATATATGCTATAATTTAGCTTGCTTAATTACTCTACCTCGTCTTAATTTAAACATTAGAATTCTAGTCTTACTCCATTATTGCTATAGTTCTCTTATTTATAGGGTATTAAATATACGGCCTTACGATATAAACTCCTAAGTAAAACCTAGGTAGAAACTTAGTTATAAACCTAAGTAGAAACTAAGCTACAAACCCGGGCAGAAGCCTAGATATAAACTAAGAAGTCCACCTACTTAACCTAAATATTTAGCTATGTATTACCAAAAAGTCCGCGAAAATATTAAGAGGGCTAGAGTGGTAAAGAAAAATCATTTACCCTTAATAATAAATAATATAAACGAGATTTTAGTCCAATGGGCAAGGTAAGGGTCCTCTAATTTAAGATAAAATTTTATAGCTTACTCTTTAGGTTCTGTAAGAATATTAAAGAACATCCTATTTAACTTATTGGAAATGCCTTAAATAATAATATAAAGCTTTTTCTTAGATAGATTTTAGACAATTATCTATTATGGAAAAGGGCTAGCATTCGCCAGAAATTTAAATATTAGAGATAGCTCTATTAAAAATATATAGACAAGGATTGGCCAGAAGGCCCTAGAGTGGAAATTAATAATATATAGAAATAACTTTAAATATCTATAAAACCTGCTAATTATAACAGTATATTAATGGGCTATTAACTAAGGAGTACTAGCTTAACACGACTATAAAAGAGAAACTAGTAATAAACGTTAACGATATTTTTTGTATTTTACACTACTATTAGACCCTAGATAACTCTATATTTTTAAACGGGCGATAAATCCTACAACTTGCTTTTTTAATACTTATCTATGTATATACAGCAACTTAGCCAGGCGCATTAGTCTATATTAAGAGAAATGTAAAAGTAGTAACTAAATACGCTTTTAAAAACTATAATAAGGATAGAGACGTGGAAGCTAGTGAAAGTAGTGGTAAAGATAGTACTAAAGGTGACGGCGAAGATAACGGCGAAGATGACGATAAAGATAATAGAAAGGACGAAGAATTCCAGGACAAGATAGATGTAGATTTAGATAAACCTATTAAGACTTTATGCTATAAACATGTCACCCTTATTCTCCTTTAAAAGCCTAAAGCTAAGCGAGATTTTCTTACTATAGAGATTAATTTGCGATTTACTAAAGGATATAAACGGAAATATAAACTGTAAAGCTTACTTAAAAGCTTTTTCTTTAATAAATGCTAACTTAGATATAGTAAGATATTTTATATTTACGAGGTTAACGACCTAATTTTTAATCTAATAATATGTATAATTGTTCTAGACATCCTTAATAATGCTTTTAAACTTAAATTTAAGTCTGTTAAATAGGTATTCTAGCTTCGCGTTAACCTGTATTAAATAACTATATAACTAAGATGGAAAGGAGACTAGGAAAATAAGCCAGTATTTTAGCAAGCAGAGTTAATATTAGATGGGATTTGAACTTTAAAAGAACCTCTACGCTACAATACCTTTCTCTACTATATTTAGCGATTAGGCTTTATAGCCGAAATGATACAGATTTTTAATCCCTATAACATTTAGTAAAGAGTAGGTGAGGTAGTTAATATAGTAGTAACCTAAGCTTAATTATAACAGGTTATAGGTTATATAAATGCTGGGATCTTTTAGGCTTATATTAATAAGCGGATTTAATATAACGTATAGGCCGCTTTCCTTAGACGCCCTTTTATTAACACACTTTTTAAGTCCCTAACTTATGTTAGTCGGGATATTGACCTACGGGCTTCCTAAGCCATTGCAGATATAATAAACAATTCTCTTAAGACTTACCTACTTATTATAGAGCTTTGCTAGCGGCATAATACCTTATTTAAAGCAACTAGGGAACTATACAAAACTCTTAAAATTGTATAAGTAGTTAGGAGTAAGGAGTATAAATTATATGCGCAAGCTATATTGGATTTAGAAAAATATAAAAAGACTTTAAAAAGAGAAAAACAGGAGGAAATATAACTTAATTTTTTTAATATAATCGAGACCGAAGATTTAAGACAATAACTTGCCTTATTGGCTGTTAGTCTAAGCAAGGAAAAGTAGAAACTAGAATTAATAAAGTATAGTTTAGAATAAAAACGTGTCACTAAACTCTTATATTAACACCGTTCCGAACTTACGCCGTAAAAGAAGCTCTAATATTAAATTAACGTAATTAAAGCTATATTTAATCTATGCCGGGTACTAGAACCTATAGTTAAGTGTAAGGTTATCCGTAATTATAATTAGGGCATCCTTCCTACTTTAGAGCTAAGTCCGGAGCTAACGGTTAAATTTAAACCAGGCCCTATAAAGATTATAAATTAATAGTATCTCTTCTACGCCTATAAGACAGAGGTATATACCCTTTTCTATTACCTGCGTAAAGTAAGGGAACATATTAAGAAGTAATATTATAGTGGGGTAGAATGTCTCACGCCTAGTACCTTAGCATTTTCCTGTATTTATAGAGCCTTCGGCTTTCCTTCTTAAACACCAGGACCTACCGGAATACATTCTTTCCTTTTTTCTTGCTAACTACTTTCCTACTAATTAATTATAACTAATGACCGACCAACCAACCAACTAATAGACAGATAGATAGCATTATAACTTCCTATCTAAGAGGGACCGCGTCCACCACCATATATAGCATTCTACGTAGGGATGACGGCAAGCTCTTTAGATTAGAAGTCTGGCACTCTATACACAACTCTATATATAGAAGACACGTAAGAATATACTACGACTACTAAAGAGCCGCTAGCTGCAGAAGAATGACTAGCTGTAAAAGAACCGCCAGCTAGACAGACGAGATAGCAATAGAGAAGCAGATAGTATTGGATAGCAAGGGGAACCAGGTAGTCCCTAAACAAAAAGATAGTAAAAAAGACAGATAGCCAGACTCTATATATAGGCTAAAGAGTAGCAACAAGACGCAAAGGGTGTCTCGGAGAGTTATAAGTAAGGACGTTAAGCGAACTAGTAAACTAATTAGACAGTCTTTAACCAGCGGTTAAAGGTACCCGATATTTCTACTGCCTACGCACGGATATAGCTAAAGCTTTGTTAAGGATATAGAGACAATAAGCCAAGAGCTAATTAATTAAATGGAAACGAGATCTAAGGTAACTAGCGGCAGAGGAAGTTAGCGCTGCCTTTTAAAAACAGAAGAGAGAATACTAAGTAAGGTTATAAGTATACAAGATCAGATCTGCCCTTAAAAGCTTCCTATTCTAGCTTAGCTTTATCTTCTTTTAGGTTATCTAGATTATATTAGTGGCGGCTATAAAGGCGTTCTATAAAGAAGTAGATATAGGCAGAAGTGTAAGGCTTAGCAGCACCCTACCGCGTGGAGTAATGGTAGGCTAAAATAGACGGACATATTAAGACCCAGCAGTAGTAGAAGATAGGAATTTTATACTCTCCTAAGAAGACCAACCTCTAGGTGTTAAGAAGTAGCCAGAAGAAACTAAAGCCTATACTTCTTTTACTAAGTATAAACCAACACTAGGATAGCCATCTAGGATACTATTACCTTAGGCAGTAATAAAAGCAGACCAGCCGCAGTATACACCTATTAAGGTACCGCTAAGACAGCTATCTAGGACACCCTCTGTTAAAACTACGGCTATGTAAGCGGACCTACCGTAGCGTTTACTTAGGACTGATGACCCTTAGTAAATAAAGGATAAGAGCCGTAAGGATCATCTATAAGCTCCTAAAAAAGCTCTAGATGCACTTTATAACTAGTAGTTAATAGCTTAAAATAGGATCTACGTTATAGTCTAGCTAATACCAGCCCTAGGAGCTGCTAGAACTCCGTACTTTACAGGATAGGACGTGTTACAGTTTATTAAGTAGTATGAGTGACTATGCGTCCGACATTATATAATGAGTAAGGAGAAGTACTAGGGCCTTCTGGAGTACTGCGATTACTAGATAGGGATGTAAATCCGAAGCTTACCTAAATTTATAGCTAGTAATTAGACGGAGCTTGTAAGAAAGCTTAGGGCAGAATACCGAGAAAGTAACTACTTTTAGTAGATAGAAATGGTAGAATTCTTAGAAGCCTATATACGGTAGTATAGGGATAATCTGCTAAGTAGCGTACGCGAGTACTATAAATAGTTTATATTAATCTCCTAGAGAGTTATAGAGGTAGGTAACCTAGAGAACGGTTAGCAAGGATACTGGTTTGTAAAAGGACTTCCGCTTAAGTATTAAAGATATATTATAGCTAAAACGGGAGCTAATCCAGATAAACGAGAATCCTTTAACTTTTATTAGCTATAGAGAGCCGTAGAGAATAGGCTTAGTTTATATAAGGGCGCAGATCGTTTATTAAAAATGGACCCTAAGGAACAGAGCCTTTATTAACTAGTTAAGCAGTTCAATAATTAGCAGCTAGCTATAAGTAAAGATACTACTATTTAACCACCTGTAATCTTCCAGCTAAGTAAGATAGCTAACGCCGGTTAAGCTAATTAGGAAATAGGCCTAGAACTTAAGGAGCTTAACCGCTAAAGGGAAGGAAGATATTAGGACCTAGGTAGACTAGGCGTATATAAAGGAGCCCTAATATAGCAGTAGTTACCTACTACGGATTAGGCTATAGTTTAAAGCCTAGCATAAGGATATGGCCTAGCATTAGGATATAAAGACTGGCAAAATAGCACCTAACCTCCGTAAGACTCTTAATATCTATAAGGCTTTTGATATCTATAAGGCTTTTAATATCCGCAATGCTTTCGATATCCGCAGAATTTTACTACCTTTGGATAACCGTAGTGGGATGTATAAGGTTAGCAAGGTACGCGAGGATAAAGCTAGCGGACATGTTTTAGATATGGAGGAAGTCACCATTTTACTAAGTACGAGTATTAAGGCTTAAAGGATCTTATTAAGTAAGGACTTATATATCTATCTAATTAAAGAAAACTGGTAGCTAGAATATGTAATTAACCTAGACCTAAACTCTTATGGCTCGGCAATAAAGGATAATTAAAAGGTATTAAAAACTGGCTCCATATATACTAAGAAGTAGACCTAAATAGACTAAAGAAAGAATAGATATAGTAGCGGGCCTTCTATAACGGAGTAGGGCTAAAGATTAATAATAAGAAAAGTATAAACTGGGGGGACTACTATTAAAATCGCATAACCTTTAGAGATAGTAGGACAGCCACTAAGCTATAAGAGAATAATATATAATTAGGAGATTATATATAGATTAGGTTACAGCCTATAAGTAAGGCAGCTAAAGCTAGGGAAGACTATTATTAAGTAGTACCTATAGACGGATCGTCCAACCCTTAGACACGACCTTAGAGATAACTATACAACCAGGCTCCGCAGTAGGCTCCGTAGTAGGCTCCGCAGTAGGTATAGGATATTTAACTAGGGGATAGTTAAGTTCTAAGGTGGGGGAGGGGACATAGGTGGCAGCCGTGTAAAAGATTTCTATTTATCTGCTTATCTACTATATTTCCTAAAGCTCCTTTCTTGTTTACTTTCTTAATCGCGACACATTAACGCGTCCTACTGCAAAGATATTAGTTTAGCTTACCGCCTATTACCGAGCTAATAGCGATTTTCTATGCTCGGTATGGAAAATCCTAATTGGTCTATTTAGTAATAGAGCCGGCAGAACTCTATACCGCCCTTAGAATTTAATAATATAGCTATTCTGCCCTATACTGGCTCGAGCCTCGTTCTGGAAAATTTCTACGTTATACCGGAACAAATTGTCTTTAAAAAGGAACGATTTATGTATCGGTTTTATCGTCTTAATTCCAGAACAAATACTTTATTCTAGAAAAGATCTTTAAAAGATTAGGCCAATTATAAGGCGGTATAGCAGCGCAAGGCTTATTATAAATCGTAAAGCTCTTTAAAATATATTATACTAATAACTTCGGTTTTCTTCCCCTCTTAATCTAATTGGTAAATCGTTATCGCATAACGTCCAAAATAGCCTTAAATTACCCTGACTATGCGTATAAGACGTTGCTAAAACAGCTAGTTAATAAGCCTAAGTTTGGTAGTTGGTTTATATTTTATAACTAAGTGTAAGGCATTTTATAGAGCTCTTATGGAAGCCTCCTAAGGTATTAATTTTCTTATTGCGATTACCCGATTAGGACTAGCGCAGGGGCTCTAAAAGTTAAACTTCGCAAGCTTCGTCTTCTGTTAAATTTTCTTATTAGTCCTTCCTTATTTACCGCCTCTATATACAACTTAATTAGATCCTTAATAAGATGCACGTCTTATCTATAAGTTCTAAATATATATTAACTTAATTACCGGCTTAAATCTAACACCAGAAATAGCAATATTAACCTCTATAACTACTTCTGTAACCACCTCCGCACGTAATGCAATTACCTCTCCTTCTACTGTAGACAACTCCTATAACGTCTCTTACGCTATTCCTGCCTTCTTAGTTATAGTAAAGCCTGCCTTTATTAAGTATCTAGAAGAAACTAGAGTTAACTTAATAAAGCGCGTCACCTAGTTTAAATATAATAATCTTGTTTCCTAGCTCGTAGATCTAAATCGCGTAGCCCACTTATAGGAAGAACGCAATACTAAATTAAAGGCTAAGCAACGGTGGTATATAAGAGAAGATGTTTACCTAGAGCTGCGAGGTCTTTAGAGGCGCCTAATAGGGCCTAATAAGCGGGCCTTAAAGGTGGTTCCTAAGCCGGATATTTATAATATAATTATAAGGAAGCATAGCGATGTTAAACACTTAGGATAGAAGAAGACTTACTATATAATTGCGACCGAGTATTACGGTATAAGATCTATTGAAGTTAAATGGCTGCTTAAGCACTGTCGAATCTATAAGGAGTAAGTGTTACTTTTAGAAAAAATCTTAGTTGTATATGTATGCTAATATTCTTATAGAAAGGCTTTCTCTACTATAAGGCCTCCACTTAATATAATCGTCTCTTTAGCTCCCTTTAATCGCATTTAAGGCGATCTAATTAATATACGCTCTGAGCCCAACGGCGAATATAAATAGATCCTACAGATACGCAATCACTTCAGTAAATACTACGCCCTCTATTCTCTTAAGCAGAAGACTGCTAAGGAAGTTGCTGCTGCCGTATTATAATGGATACATCACTATAGTGTTTACCCGTGTATTTAGTAGAGTAATAACGGCATAGAGTTTAAAGGCGCCCTTTTTATATTACTTTGTCGCTATAGAGTAAAAGTTATTAATAGCTGCCCGCGCTACCCTTAATCGCAAGGCCTAGTAGAGCAGGCTAATAGCTTTATAAAGAAGAAGCTTTATATAATAAAGCGACTCTTAGGAACTTTATAATGGGCAATAGCTTACCCAATTATCACGGCCTTAATCAATCGCACGTACTACAAATTAATTGGCTGTACGCCTTTTCGCTATCTATATAGAAGAGATCCTTAGGCTTCTGCTTTAGTGGCGCCTACTCTAAAGGCTACGGTAGAGCCTTCGCCCGATACTAAAGTCTCTAAAGCTGAGGATAAGGATCTAGATGGTAATAAGGAAGTTTTAGGCCCTCTATTAGAAGAAAATAGTAATAGGCGAGAGGCTGCTGAACAGGAGCGTAATAAGGAGGATAATTACTCTATTGCTTTAAGCGCCCTTACTGCTTCTAATAAGGATCATAATAATATTTCTAATATAGAAGACAATAGTGATTAGCTTTTAACCTCGGGTAAATCTTCTAATAAGGAAGATAAGGATTTAAATAATAATAGCCTTCCAGATTTAGGAACCACCTCTATAGGTAATTGTAATTAGTTTAAAGAGGACTATGATTTACCTAATAGATTGTAAAGGTAAGAGACTCCTCCAAATTATACTCTATCTAATAATAATCACCTCTCTCCTAATTATTTACCAATCTTAATTTAAACTTATTAAATTTAATTATCAGGATCGAGTAGATTTAGGCAGCCTCTACTTTTACTAAAAGGCTTTCTTATACTAAGCCAAGAGGCCAGTATGCGGGAGGTGATTAAGATAATAGATAGAGAGGCCAAAGCCTTAGTGGTAGTAAGATCTAAACCTACTACAAATCTATATTATATAGCCGAGAGAGCTCTATAATCTATCCAGTAGTAAGAGCAATTATATCTGGACAACTGGATTAAAGATCTAGATAATCTTTACTACACCCCCAAAGGCTACTTTATAGATAATCTTGTGGTTTAAATTAAAGCTCTATAATTACAGCTCTATCGCGAAGCTAGTGGAGCTAGTGTTCCACTAGTAGATCTTTAAGAGTATTATAATATAATTATACCCGCTTTTAGGTATAAGTTAAGTCAGGCAATTAAGAACTTTAGTAATCCTATTTACGCCATTCTACTATGGCTAGAGCTTAAGCGGCAGGTGTTAAAGAAGCTTAAAGAGCGCCAAAAGGAACTACAGCTATTGTTACGGCACTGATACAGACCCTAGTCAGGGGCTCGGCCGAGCCTTGGCGCCATGTATATAGACGTGTCCTTTCCTCGACCTTCTTCCAGACCTCGTCTTGGAATTCTCGTTCACTGGCTACCAATAGATTCTTGTTCTTTTGACTGAGCCCTTACAGCTATAGAGGCGTTTAGCAGAGTTGGACTCTATTTACGATATATCGGATATTTATAAGAGAGTTCGATAGTGATTAGCTTACTTTTATAACCAGATAAAGAAGAAGTACGGTACGCAGCACTTTATCACTATATTAGTGTAGACGACTTAGTCCTTTTTCCAATTCCTAAAAAGCTTTAAAAGGCTACTAAGATCTCTTATATACCTGGCTGCATCTACAAGATCTAAAATCGAGGCTACTATAAGATTTATACTTAATACGGAATTATAAAAGAGCCCTTTTTTGGCAACGAGCTTATTAAACTAGAAGAGACTTATAACGCTTAAATTCCTATAAGCGTTAGTAAGATTATACCGCTTTTAAAAGTAGTAAAAGCTCACCTAACTACTGCACGGCCTACTAGCTGTACGTGTAAATAAGGATGCAGTAATTACTAATATAGTTATCGAAAAGGAAATACAGAGTGTTCTATATACTGCCATAGAGGGAAATACTATATAAATTAACCAACAGAGGACTCTGTAGAGCCTCCTGCGAGAGGCTATAGAAGGCTTACTAGCAGTGCTCTTATCAATATTGAATATTGATTACTGATATTGAATATTGAATATTAAACGTTCAATATCAATATCAATATGATATGTTTAATACTGAAAGATATTGAATATTGAATATTTTTAGAGTTGAGGTAGTAAAAATAGGTAGATGTATTAGTAAATGACTCTTGGGCCTCCTTACAATACGTGCGCATTTTAAATTTGTTAGGTAAACCTATAGAAAGTAAAAATTACCAAACATTAAATTAGGTCTTATAAGTTATCGCGCGCAATATTATAACAATTTTGACACACCCCCAGAGCTTAACCTCCCGTATACTCTACCTTTAATTAACGCCATGCCTCCCTTATCTACCAACGTAATTAAGGACAATGATGCATCCTCCTTTACTATTTCTGAGCTTGTTTCTAATCGATTTACTACCCTTTGCGAAAGTATTGCGAAAATCAAAATTAAGCGAGCCTCCCTCCCGCAGACGTTCGTTTTATAATAATGCTTATACAACCACTAAAAATAAGTCTTATTTTATAAAATTAGTAAATA
>Ga0307515_10006267_pt1 | contig 23859 bp, 21 predicted proteins | sample 17_EM_MG_FD_194513 | JGI IMG/M metagenome (GOLD analysis project Ga0307515, IMG submission 194513) | Populus trichocarpa ectomycorrhiza microbial communities from riparian zone in the Pacific Northwest, United States - 17_EM | ecosystem: Host-associated > Plants > Roots > Unclassified | place... | reverse complement strand
CGGAAAGCCCGGGGTCCGTGGCGATGTCCGATACGTGATGCATGATCTTGTCGGCCGACCCAGTCTACACATGCTCTGCACGCCTCGCCGACCATCTCGCCTCGGCAAGCGGACCAGGGCTCACGGCGTCGCTGACCGCGCGACGCGTCACCGGATCGGCGCGTTCTGCATCCGCGCCTCGAGGACTTTCCTGGCGTAGCCCTTGGCCTCGGGGGCCGGATCGTCCTTGGTCCGGATCCGCACGATCGAGCCGGGGGCCTCGACCATGCCCGCGGTCATCGTCCAGCCGGGCGGGACCTGCGGCTCGCTCCAGAAGTACAGCCAGCGCGCGTCGCGCGGCGCGAGGTTGACGCAGCCGTGGCTGCGCCGCGTCCCGAACTGGTCGTGCCAGTACGCGGTGTGCAGCGCGAGCCCCTTCTCCGGCGAGAAGAACTCGGTCCACGGCACGGTGGCCACCGAGTACGGATCCTCGCCGTTGAGGCCCTTCATGTCGGCCTCCGACTCCTTGAGCCAGATCCGGTAGACGCCGGTCTCGGTCGGCGTGGTGGTGCCGCCCGACGACACCAGCGTCGCGTAGACCGCGAGATCGCCCTCGTACGCGACGAGGATCTGGTCGTCGACGTCGACGTCGATCCAGCGCTCGCCGGGCTGCAGCATCGGCGGCGGCGGGGCTGGCTGGAACAGGCGCGCGTCGGCCGCGGCGATCCACTCGGCTGCGCCGATCCGGTACGCGGTCGGCTTGCCCGCCTTGTCGGCCCAGGTCTCGAGGATCGGCAGCGGCGTGCGCGCCGCGAGCTGGCGGTTCATGCCGCCGCCGACCGCGGTGTTGGTCGTGATCGCCAGCTGCGCGCCGTAGCGCGGCCACACGAACAGCAGCGGCGCCGCCCAGCCGGTGTCGTCGCCGAGGCGAGCACCGCCGAACACCGACGGGCGGTGCGGCGTGATCGCCTGCTTGAGCACGTACTCGTTGTCCTTCTTGTCGATCTTCCAGTACTGCCGGCCGCCGACGGTGACCTCCTCGTACTGCCGGACGTTGACCGAGCCGACCAGCGGCTTGTCCTCGACCATCCTGAGGGGCGGCGGCGGCGCCGGCGGCGCGGCGGGCTCGCGCGCCGATCGCTTGCGGTCGTCCGGGGTCCTGGGATCCTTGCGCGCCTCGCGGCCGTCCTTCTTCGTGTCCCTGGGATCGCGCTTGCCGGCCTTGCCCGCCGGCTTCTTCTTCTCCGGCTTCTCGAGCACGTAGGTCACCGAGCCCGGCACCGTGACCTTGCCGTAGGTGCCGGGCACCAGCTCGCCGCGCTCGAGGTGCGGGACCTCCTGGCCGTACGGCGGCTTCTTGCTCGGCTCGACGTAGTCGCCGCAGATCCAGCCGCGCGGCCGGATCTCGACCCACGGCTTGTCGCAGCCCCGCGCGACCTGGGTCCGGACCCACGCGACCCGCGTATCGATCGCCACGTTGCCGATCCGCTTCCCGTCGTCGCCCGGCTCGAGTCGCACGCCGACGGTCCGGCGCAGCTCGAGCGAGCGCGTGCCCTCCGGGAAGTCCGGCTGCGCGACCGGCGCGGGCTCGGGCTCAGCGGGGATCGGCGCCGGGGATGGGACCGGCGTGGAGGAGTCGGTCTTGCCGCTGCAACCGACGACGGCCGCGGCGAGCACCCAGGCGCGCATTCCGTTGCGATAGCACGTCCGTGCTACCTTCGCAGGGAGATGAAGCTCGGCGAAATGCTGGTGCGGGACGGTCGGTTGACCGAGGCCCAGCTCTCGGCTGCGCTCGGCTTCCAGGCCCGCGACGGCGGCCGGCTGGGGACCGTCCTGGTCGAGCACGACATGGTCGATCTCGAGGCGCTGACCGTGTACCTCGGCCTCGAGCTCGGCATCCCGATCGCGACCGGCGCGATGCTCGAGCGCGCCAAGCGCGCCGCGGTGCGGTTGTTGCAGCCGACCCACGCGTTCAAGTACAAGTGCGTGCCGCTGGTGGTGCAGGATCGCCAGCTGATCGCGGCGATCGAGGATCCGCACGACTTCGCCACGCTCGAGGCGCTGGCGTCGATCACCGGCTACCGCGTGCTGCCGCGGGTCGCGCCCGAGCTGCGGATCTACTACTACATCGAGCGCTACTACGGCGTGGCCCGGCCGGCGCGGTTCCTGGCGTTCGGGGACTCGCCGCGCGGCGATGAGGGCGCGCCCGACACCGGCCTGCCCGCGCCGCCCCTGCCCGGCCTGCCACCGGTGCCCGCCGCGCCGATCACCGCCCCCGGTCCGCGGCCGCGGCTGCGCAGCAACACGCTGGCCCAGATGTTCGACGACTCCGAGGCGCTCGAGCTCGACGCCGAGGATCTGATCGACACGCTCGACGCCGACGACGCCGCGCCGGCCGAGGCCGCGCCGAACACCGCCCCGCTCGCGCCGTCGGCCCCGCCCACCGCGCCGCGCCTCAGCACCGTGCCGCTGGCCCCGGCGCCGATGCCGGCCGACGCCGTGCTCCGCGAGCTCGCCAGGGCCACCGATCGCAACCGGATCGTCGACGTCCTGCTCGGCTACGCCGCCGCGACGTTCGATGCCGCGGCGGTGTTCACGGTGCGCGACAACATCGCATTCGGCTGGAAGGCGATCGGCGACCTGCCCGGCCACGCCAACGTCGAGCACCTGCTGATCCCGCTGGGCGCGCCGTCGGTGATCCAGGCCGCGGTCGCGGCCGAGACCGGCGTGTTCCACGGCCCGCTCGCGCCGTCGACCATCAACTCGTACCTCTACAAGGTGCTGAACTGCGCCGAGCCGCCGATCGTCACCGCGGGCGCGATCGCGATCGGCAAGCGGGTGGTCAACGTGCTCTACGGCCACTCACCCTCGCTGTCGCCGCTGCAGCTCGAGATCCTGCAGCAGGTCTGCCGGCTCGCCGCCCAGGCCTACGCGCGGCTGATCGCGGTGTCCAAGCAGAAGCGGTGACCCGCCGCTACATCGTGATCGGCGGGGCCTGCGCGCCCGCGCCGGTGGTGTGGCACAGGTTGCAGCTGTTGGCGCCCGCGCCGCCACCGTTGCCACCGACGAGCTGGGTCACCATCGGCGTCAGTGTCGGGCACGCGGTCGCGTTGGTGGTCGCCGTGAACGCGCCGGGCAGCGCGCCGGCGGCGAAGCTGAAGTTGCCGTCCTTGTCGGTCACGGCCTTGAGCGTCATGGCGCCCGACACGACCTGGATCGTCGCGCCGGCGTTGGGCGTGAGCGGCGTGACCCCGGCCTTGTAGAGCGTGCCGGCGAACTGGTAGCCCGGAGCGTTGGTGCCGAGGTTGTTGTTGAGGTGGCAGCCGGCGACGATGCAGTTGAGGCCGGCGTTGCTGGTGCCGCCCGCGAGGTGCGGGTGTGCCTCACCGGCCGGCGTGATCCGATCGACGCAACCGGCGGTGTTCGAGCCGCTGCCGCTGCCCATGCCGCCGTCCGTTCCCGTGTTGTTGCTGGTACCGACCTCGCCGACGGTGCAGGCCGCGAACAGGAGGCTGGTGAGCAGGAAGACGATGCGCATCGTTGTGGTACCCCGGGGTGGCGTTTTGTAACAGCCGGAGTAATGCAAGGCGCAGCGCACCCTGGATGTGCGTCCACGCCCATCGCTGAAGCACAGAAATTCCTGCCGGTTGCACGGCGCGTGTGCGTGAAGCACCCGAGTTACTCCCGCGGCGATGGCGAGTCCACTCCCCACGGGGAGGACCGGTCTACCCAACAGCCGCGGGGTCGGAACTTCCCGCAGCCGACCATGAGCAGAAACACCGACATCGGCGCCATCGCCGGCGCGATCGGCGCCGGAACAACGCTCACAGCGCGGCGAGCAGCGCGGCGTTGTCGGCGGGGGTGCCGACCGTGATCCGGAGGCAGCCGGCGAGCAGGCCGGCATCGAACAGCCGGACCATGATGCCGGCGTCGGCCAGGCGCTGCCACAGCGCGGTCGCGCCGGCGGTGCGGACCAGCAGCAAGTTCGCCTCGCTGGCGAACACCTCGAGCCCGCGGGCGGCGAGCGCCGCGGCGAGCCGCCCGCGTTCGGCGACGACGTCGGCCGCGCGCGCCGCGCACCAGTCCGACGCTCGCTCGAGCAGGAACTCGGCGGCGCGCTGATCGAGCGAGCTGAGGTTGTAGGGCGGCCGCAGCTTCTCGAGCACGGCGGCGATCGCCGGGGACGAGATCGTGAAGCCGACGCGCAGCCCGGCCATGCCGAGCTTGGACAGCGTGCGCATCACGACCAGGTTGGGGTGATCGGCAAGCACCGGCAGCGAGGTCGCGCCGCTGTACGCGATGTACGCCTCGTCGGACACCACCACGGTGTCCCGGAACTGCGCGGCGAGCTCGGCGGCGAACCCGACCCGCCACAGCGTCCCGGTGGGGTTGTTGGGCAGCGCGAGGAACACCACGGCCGGGCGGTGCTCGGTGATCGCGCGCAGCATCGCCGCCTCGTCGAGCTCGAACGCGGCGGTCAGCGGCACCTCGATGGTGTCGACCCCGCGCGCGATCGCGGCGAGCTTGTAGTACACGAAGCTCGGCGCCGGGGTCAGGATCGCGGCGCGGCGCGATCCGCGCGGCGCGCCGAACGCCGAGCACAGCATCGCGATCAGCTCGTCGGAGCCGTTGCCGAACACCAGCTGATCGCCGGTCACCGGCGCGGTCGCCGACAGCTGGCGCACCAGGATCTGGCGCAGCCGGCGGGCCGCGGCGTCGGGATAACGCTCGAGCGCGACCTCGGCGAGCGCGCGGCCGAGCTCGGCGGACAGCTCGGCGGGCAGCGCGAACGGCATCTCGTTGGCGTCGAGCTTGGCCACCGTGCGCGGCGGCTGCGGCACGTGGTAGGCCGCGGTGCCGCGCAACACCTCGGGCACGCGATCGGTGAGCGGGCCGAGATCGAGCCGCCGATCGCCGGACGCCGCGGTCACAGCGCACCTCCGCGGCCGGCGCGCAGCAGCGCCGACCGGCCGTGGCCGTCGAGGCCCTCGCAGGCGGCGAGCGCGGCGATCGTGCCGGCGTGCGCCGCGGCGGACGCGGCGTCGTACTCGATCAATGACGTCCGCTTGCGGAAGTCGTGGACCCCGAGCGGCGAGGCGTAGCGCGCGGCGCCGCCGGTCGGCAGCACGTGGTTGCCACCCGCCAGGTAATCGCCGGCGGCCTCCGACGAGTACGCGCCGATGAAGATCGCGCCCGCGGTGGTGCACGCCGCGGCGACGCGACGCGCGCCGGCGCACTGCAGCTCGAGGTGCTCGGGCGCGAACCGGTTGGCGAACGCGATCGCGGCGTCGAGGGTCTCGACGATCACCGCGGCGCCGTGGTCGGTGATCGCGCGCTCGGCGATCGCGCGGCGCGGCAGGCTCGCGAGCTGGCGGACCAGCTCGGCATCGACCGCGCGGGCCAGCGCCGGCGACGGCGTGACCAGGATCGCGCGAGCCTCTGCGTCGTGCTCGGCCTGGGCGATCAGGTCGGCGGCGACCCACGCCGGGTCGGCGTCGCCGTCGGCGATGATCAGGATCTCGGATGGCCCGGCGATCGAGTCGATGTCGACCTCGCCGTAGACCTGGCGCTTGGCCGACGCGACCCAGGCGTTGCCCGGACCGACGATCTTGTCGACCCGCGGCACGGTCTGGGTGCCGAGCGCGAGCGCCGCGATCGCCTGGGCGCCGCGATCCGCGCCGCGAGCAGGGTCTCGTCGGACGCACCCGGCGTCACCATCACGACCTCGGGCACCCCGGCGACCTTGGCCGGGATCGCGGTCATCAGCACGCTGGACGGATAGCGCGCCGTGCCGCCAGGCACGTACAGCCCGACGCGGCGCAGCGGCGTGACCCGGAGCTCGAGCCGCACGCCGTCCAGCACGACGTCGACGTCGGGCTCGCGCTGGCGCTCGTGAAACGCCCGGATCCGCGCGGCGGCGAGCCGCAGCGCGTCGCCCAGCGCGGGCGCGACCGCCGCGGCTCGCGCGTCCCAGCGCTCGCGCGACAGCTCGTAGCTGCCGTCGACCGGATCTCGCTTGTCGAACCGCCGCGTGTACTCGGCGACCGCGGCATCGCGGCGGGCGCGGACGTCGGCGATGATCGCCGCGACCGCGTCATCGACGCCGTCGGCCATCCGCGTCGTGCGGTCGAGCAGCGCCGCCGCGTCGGAGGAGGAGGAATCCAGCTGCCGGAGCATGCGCGGCAGCATGTCACGGCGTCGGCTTCGGCACGACCACGCAGATGTGGTTGCTCGCGTACGGCGGCGTGTACGTGCAGGCGTCGATCTGTCCGGTCGGGCACGCCAGCGCCGCGCCCTGCGCGCAGGGCGAGCCCGCCTTCGCGTCGCGCGCCACGCACAGGTGCACCGCGGTCAACCCGCCGGTGCAGCCGTCGACCTGCCCGGCATCGCACGCCGGCGTCGCGGCCGTGGCGCACGCCACCGGGCTCGGCGCGGTCGCGCCGCCCGCCGGGGCCGCGCTCGGAGTCACCGCGCTCGCCGACGCGGGACTGGCCGCGGCCGCGCTCGGCGCTGGCGTCCCGCCGGCCGGTGCCGGCACCGGTGCCGCGGCCGGCTGCAGCGGCTCCTTGCCTTCCTCCGGCTTCTTGTTGTTGCACGCCGCGAGACCGACGAACGAGACGATGACGAACACGAGGAGCTTGTGCACGGCTGGATTCTGGCCCGTCCGGATCGCGATGCCAAAGCACGGGCGCGATTCTTTCGCGCGCGGAACCGCCGAGCGCCGGAGCCCTGGCCAGCCCGAGCCGGCGTCGCCCGCCTACCCGAGGTCACCCGGGGCACCCGGGTCACTTCGACCGGCGAGGCTTTCGCGGCTTCGCGGGTTCCGGCTTCGCCGGCTTGGCCGCGTCGCTCGCCGGGACCGTCGCGTCGTCGCCGTCGGGCGCGTCCTTGCCGTCCTTGTTGCCGTCCTTGCGCTCGCTCGCGTCGGGCAGCTTCACCTTGTTCGGATCGTAGTGCTCGGCGTCGGGATGCGGGTTGCTCGGATCGTACGCCGGCTTCTCGAGCTTGCGCGAGCTCGCCGGAGCGTCGCCCGGGCCCGGCGGCAGCGGCCCCTCGAGCGCGCCGCCCGGCAGCTGCGACGGGTAGCGATCGACGTAGGGCTCGACCATCGCCTTGGGGACGTCGCTGCGGCCGCGGCCGCCGACCTTGACCACGTGTTGCCGCGCCGGCCACATCACCCAGGTCTCGCCGCGGCCGGTGATCGTCAGCGTGCGCGCTCCGGCGATCTTGTCCTCCTCGACCTGGTAGCCGCCGTCCTGGGCGAGCCGGCGGGCGAGCTTCACGGTGGCCCGCACCACGCCTTCGGGAGTCTCGTACCGGGTGACGAACACGTTCACCAGGTCCTTGTCCTCGATGTGGCCCCGCTTCTCGGCGTCCGCGGTGATGTAGCTCGCGCTGTAGGCCTCGGCCTTGTTGCCCTCGATCCAGACCTCGACGTCGAACAGCGGGCCCTGGAACCGTCGGAACTTCCACGACCCCAGGTCGCCTTCGACCACCCCGCGCGTGGGGATCGGCGGGCGACCACCACACGCAACTACCGCCAGAACGGAAGCAACGAGCAGCGTCCGCATGTTCGGTACGCATCGTACCCGTTTTGCAGCGTTGACAGCGGAGTCTCGTCACTGAATAGTCCGGCCACCCATGGCCAGCTACCTGTTCTCGTCCGAATCCGTCACCGAAGGGCACCCTGACAAGCTGTGCGATCAGGTGAGTGATGCGATCCTGGATGCTTGTCTCACGGTGGATCCCCACAGCCGCGTCGCGTGCGAGACGGTGGCGAAGACCGGCTTCGTGCTGGTCGCCGGCGAGATCACCACCAAGGCGCAGCTCGACTTCCAGCGCATCGTCCGCGGCGTGGTCCGCGACATCGGCTTCACCAGCTCGCAGATCGGCTTCGACGCCGACACCTGCGCGGTGATGGTCGCGATCGAGCAGCAGTCGCCCGACATCGCCCAGGGCGTCGATCGCGGCGACCCGGCCAAGCAGGGCGCCGGCGATCAGGGCCTGATGTTCGGCTACGCCTGCGACGAGACCAAGGAGCTGATGCCGCTGCCGATCCAGATGGCGCACCAGCTCGCTTACAAGCTCGCCGAGGTCCGCAAGAAGAAGGCCAAGGGCATCGACTGGCTCCGGCCCGACGGCAAGACCCAGGTCTCGGTGCGCTACGAGGACGGCGAGATCACCGGCGTCGAGGCGATCGTCGTGTCGACCCAGCACGACGACAAGGTCAAGCAGAAGACGATCGAGGAGGCGATCCGCGAGCTCGTGATCAAGCCGATCGTCCCCGCCAAGCTGGTCACCGCGAAGACCAAGATCCACGTCAACCCGACCGGGCGGTTCGTGATCGGCGGGCCGCAGGGCGATACCGGCCTGACCGGCCGCAAGATCATCGTCGACACCTACGGCGGGTTCGCCCGCCACGGCGGAGGCGCGTTCTCGGGCAAGGACCCGAGCAAGGTCGACCGCTCGGCGGCGTACTACGCGCGCTACATCGCCAAGCACATCGTCGCGTCGGGCCTGGCCCGGCGCTGCGAGGTGCAGTTTGCCTACGCCATCGGCGTGGCCGAACCTGTGTCGATGCTGGTCGACACCTTCGGGACCGGCACCGTCGCCGACGACAAGCTCACCAAGGCCGTGCTCGCCACGTTCGACGCGCGCCCCGGCATGCTGATCCGCGAGCTCGACCTGCGCCGACCGATCTTCCGCAAGACGGCGGCCTACGGCCACTTCGGCCGCGACGACGCCGACTTCACGTGGGAGAAGACGCCGCTGGTCGAGAAGCTCAAGGACCACGCTCGCTCCGGCAACGGCGCCAGCAACGGCAAGACCGCCGGCAAGAAGTCCAAGACCAAGCCGGCGCCCGCCGCGCGGGTCTAGTCCGCTCAGCGCTTCGCGGCGAGCATCTGCTCGAGCGCGTGGCCGTCGCGATCGGTCTCGGACCGCATGCCGTAGTAGACGTGCGGGCCGCGCGGGTCGCTGGCGATCGTCAGCTTGAGGTCGAACGGCGCCGGGCCGTCGACCCGCTCGATCGTGAACTGGCTGGTGACCTTCTCGCGGGTCTCCGGAAGGTCGAACACGATGTGGTCGTTGCGCTCGACCTTGAACATGAACAGCTCGAACGTCCCCTTGAACAGCGTGCGATCCTGGTACACGCCGCCGCCCATGCTGGGCACGAAGCGGTAGACGTGCAGCCGATCGGTGGTGTTCTGGGGCATCCGGTCGATCCAGTTGCGATCGATCAGCACGTCGCGGGCGTCGCTGGCCGACAGCTGGTCGGGGCGGGACCTCGACGAGCACGCGGTGACAGCCAGACACAGGACCGAGGCCACGAGCAGGGTGCGCATCCCGCCATGCTACCCGCAAGTCGAGGGCTCGGCATCCGGGCGCGCTCAGGCGGCGCCGAGGATCCGCCGTGCGCCCTGGGTACCCCGGGCGAGCTGGCGGCCGCGCTGCTCGGCGCTGCCGCCGATCGCGCAGACCACCAGCGGGCTGCCGTCGACCACGAACCGGGACATCTCGACCTCCCAGTGCCGGCCGCCGCGCAGCAGGGTGCCGCTGAATGCGTCGGTACGCGCCGCGACGTGCGCCATGCTGACCGCGATCTCGTCGCAGGTCTGGGCATCGCCCGACGCCGCGAGCGGCAGGCCGTCCTCGTCGGCGACCACCATGGCGTGCATCCGCCCGTCCTCGCAGCACGCGCGCAGCTGGTAGGTCAGGGCCTGGGTGATGAGCTCCGAGCGTCGTCGCCGGCGTTCCTGGTTCCGCATCCGCACATGGTCCCGAGCGCCGCGGCCGTGGGCAAGAAATCAGCCATGGGAGTAAGCTCGCGACCGTGCGGTTCGCCCTGCTCGCCATCGTCCTCACCCCGGTCCTCGCCCTCGCAGCGTGTCACCCACAGACCATCGCCATGACGTCCTGGCCCAAGCTCGATGACAAGCTCCTCGCCGATGCCGCCGCGACCTTCAACTGGCGGCTCGGCCTGCCGACCCCGCTCGCGATCACCCGCGACGGTGCGGTGCTGTTCCGGAGGACCCCGGCGCGCGACTTCGCGGCGGACCTCTACGAGCTCGCGCCCGACGGCGGCGTGCGCACGCTGGTGACCGCCGCCGAGCTGCTCGGGACCGGCGCGGAGCACCTGTCGGACGCCGAGAAGGCGCGCCGCGAGCGCACCCGCACGGCGACCCGCGGCGTGGTCGATATCGACGTGTCCGACGACGGCAAGACCGTCATGGTGCCGCTCGGCGACAAGCTGTACCTGATCGATCGCACCGCACTCCCATTCGGGAGTGCTGCCTCGCCCGGCAAAGCCGGGCTCGTCGATCGCAGCTCCGGGGGAGCCGCCGCCGCCAAGCCCCGCGTGATCGATCCCGGCGGCCCGGCCTACGACCCTCACCTGTCGCCCGACGGCACCACCGCGGCGTTCGTCCGCGACGGCGACGTCTGGATCGCCTCGGTCGGCGGTGCGCCGCGGCGGCTGACCCACCACCCCGAGGGCTTCGAGTACGGCACCGCCGACTTCGCCGCCCAGGAGGAGCTGCGCCGGGTCCGCGGGTTCTGGTGGTCGCCCGACAGCAAGCGGATCGCGTTCCAGCGCAGCGACCTGCGCAAGATCGAGACCCTCTACGTCGCCGACGCTCGCCACAACGACCGCCCGCCGGTGCCGTTCCGCTACCCGCGCGCCGGCACGCCCAACGCGATCGTCGACCTCGGTATCGTCGACGTGCGCTCGCCGGGCGAGGTCCGCTGGCTGACCTGGGATCACGGCAAGTACGAGTACCTCGTGTCGGTGCAGTGGGAGGCCAAGGCGCCGCTGTCGGCGCTGGTGATCGATCGCGACCAGCAGGACCTGGCGCTGCTCAGCTTCGACCTCCAGACCGGCGCCGGCGTGCCGATCCTGACCGAGCACGACGACGCGTGGCTCAACGTCGACGTCGGCGCGCCGCGCTGGCTGGCCGACGGCTCGGGCTTCTTGTGGCTGACCGAGGCCAGCGGCCAGTGGGTGCTCGAGCGCCACGCCGCCGACGGCGCGCTGGTCCGCGCGCTGACCACGCCCGAGATCGGGCTGCGCGAGCTGGTCGGGGTCGACGACCAGGGCGCGATCGTCGAGGCCTCGGCCGAGCCGACCCGCCAGGACGTGTGGCGGATCCCCCTCGACGGCGGCGCGCCGGTCCGGCTGTCCGACGGCGACGGCCTGGCCAACGCGACCATGGCCAAGCACGGCACCGTCGTGATCGACACGCTGCTCGCCGCCGGCGGCCGCAAGGCCGTGGCGATCACCCCGGCCGGCAAGCGCGACCTGCCGAGCGCCGCCGAGCGGCCCGGCCTGGTCGCGACCACCGTGCTCGAGACCGTCGAGCTCGGTGGCCGGACCCACCACGTCGCGATCACACGGCCGCGCGCGTTCGACCGGGCGCGGCGCTACCCCGTGCTGCTCAAGGTCTACGGCGGCCCGCACGCCGTCATGGTCGAGGCCGGCCGCGACGCCTACGTGATGGACCAGTGGTACGCCGACGCCGGCTTCATCGTGGTCCGCGCCGACGGCCGCGGCACGCCGCACCGCGGCCGGGCCTGGGAGCGCGCGATCCTCAAGGACCTGATCACGATCCCGCTCGAGGACCAGATCGCCGCGCTCAAGGCCGTCGGCGCGCGCCACAGCGAGCTCGACATGGCGCGGGTCGGCGTGTTCGGCTGGTCGTTCGGCGGCTACTTCTCGGCGCTCGCCGTGCTGCTCCGGCCCGACGTCTTCAAGGCCGCCGTCGCCGGCGCGCCGGTCACCGACTGGACGCTCTACGACACCGCGTACACCGAGCGCTACATGAAGACGCCGCAGGCCAACCCCGACGGCTACCGCTCGACCAGCGCGCTGACCCACGCCGCCAAGCTCGAGCGCCCGCTGCTCGTCATCCACGGCATCACCGATGACAACGTCCACTTCGCCCACACGCTGTCGCTGATCGAGGCGCTCTACGTCGCGGGCAAGCGCGCCGAGGTCATCACGCTGTCGGCGACCCACATGGTGCCCGACCCCAAGCTCAACCTGGCGCGCGAGCAGGTCCAGGTCGACTTCTTCCGCCAGCACCTGGGACCGCCTTGATCTCGTGATCGTCCACCGCGACGCGCGGTGCGTGGTGGTCGACAAGCCATCCGGGCTCGCCACCCACCGCGGCTGGGACGACAGCGACGACGCCCTGCTGCAGCGGGTGCGCGACGCCGTCGGCTGCTACGTCTATCCGATCCACCGCCTCGACCGCGGCGCATCGGGCCTGGTCGCGTTCGCGCTCGACGGTCCGGCCGCCCGCGCGCTGTCGCTGGCCTGGCCCGACGCCGACAAGCGCTACCTGGCGATCACGCGCGGCCATCCGCCCGAGCACCTCCTGATCGATCACCCGATCCCGCGCGCCCCGGGCGAGGATCGCGTCGAGGCCCGCACCGAGATCTGGCGGCGCGACACGTTCGGCCGCTACGCGCTGGTCGAGGCCCGGCTCCACACCGGCCGGCTGCACCAGATCCGCCGGCACCTCAAGCACATCAGCTGTCCGCTCATCGGCGACGTGCGCTACGGCAAGGGCGAGCACAACCGGATCTTCCGCACCGACCACGGCCTCCACCGCCTGGCCTTGCACTGCACGAGCCTTCGCGTCGGCCACCCCGACGGCGGCGAGCTCTCCGTCGCCTCGCCGCTGCCCGGCGATCTCGCGGCGGCGGTCGCGAGCTGCCGCCGGCACTACCCGGCGGCGGGCTGACGTCAGGCGACCAGGGTGTCGCCGAGCACGTCGTCGAGGGCGCGCGCGCTGGCGTCGAGGACCGACCAGATGATCGCGGCGATCACGGTGGCCACGGCGTCCTCTTCGCGCGCGGTCAGCACGACGCGCAGCTCGTCGATCTGCTCGCGGATCGAGCGCACCATGGCGCGGTCGCAGCGCCCGCTGCGGACCGCGACCATGCCGGTGTTGAGGGTGTTGTGGTCGAGCCGCAGGTCGCCGAGCGGCGTGCGGCCGCCGAGCACCCGGCAGGCGAGCTCGAGGCCCGCGGCGAACGCGTCACCATCGGGGGCGGCGAGCTCGCGCTCGAGCAGCCGCACCACCGCCGGGTGGCGGATCGCGAGCCAGCTCACGTCGTCGGTCGCAAGCTCCTGGACATCGTGCAACATGCTCGAACCCTAGACACCGACGGATCCGCGGCGCCAGTTTTCGGATATCGTTGAGGGATGGAGATCCCTGATTCCGGACAGGGTATCGTAGGGGTTGGGTACCCGACGTGAGCCATGTGCAGGACCAGGTCAACAAGTCGCTCAAGCTGGTCGGGCGCGTCCTGGGCGACAAGTTCAAGCTGACCGCCTGCATCGGGATCGGCGGCAGCGGCGCGGTGTATCGCGCCGACCAGATGGCCCTGGGCCGGACCGTCGCGGTCAAGATCTTGAACGAGGAGCTGTCCGCCGACACCCGGATGATCAAGCGATTCCGCGACGAGGCGATGAGCGCGTCGCGGCTCAACCATCCCAACTGCGTCTCGATCATCGATTACGGCCAGTCGCCCGACGGCCTGCTCTACCTCGCGATGGAGTACGTCAAGGGCCCGACCTTGACCCAGCTGCTGGTCACCCAGAACCCGCTCGGGGTCGAGCGCGTGATCGACATCGTGATGCAGTCGCTCGCCGGGATCGAGGAAGCCCACCTCGCCGGCGTGATCCACGCCGACCTCAAGGCCGACAACATCATCCTCGATCAGCGCCGCGCCGGGATCGACGTGGTCAAGATCGTCGACTTCGGGATCGCGCGGCTGATCACCAGCGCGCGCGACGAGGACCGCTCGATCAGCGGCACCCCGGAGTACATGGCGCCCGAGGTGATCAGCGGCGCGCCACCGAGCTTCGCCTCGGACATCTACGCCGTCGGCATCATCCTGTACGAGCTCCTGGCCTACAAGACCCCGTTCTTCGCCGGCTCGACCACCGAGATCCTCGCCAATCACTTGAAGGCGATGATCCCGTCGCTGGCCGCGCGCCGCGAGCACGTGCCCAAGGAGCTCGAGGGCATCGTTGCCCGGGCGCTGGCCAAGCACCCCAACGACCGGTTCGCGTCGGCGGCCGACATGCGCCAGGCGCTCGCCGGCCTGGCGACCCGCACCCGCAAGGTCACGACCCGAGATATCTGCATCGAGTGCGGCACGACCTGCGCGCCGAGCTTCAAGTTCTGCCCCGAGTGCGGCACCCCGCGGCAGCGCGTGGTCAAGACGTTCGAGGCCACCGAGCCCGCCGCCCCGGCCACGCCGGCGCCGGCGATCAGCCGGGTCCTGCCGCTGCCGTTCACCGGCCGCGACGCCGAGCTCGCCCAGCTCCTGGCCCACATGCGCCGCGCGCCGGGCAAGGACGTCGGCCTGCTGGTCATGGGCAACGAGGGCTCCGGCCGCAGCTCGCTGCTCCGCCACGCCTACGTCGGCCTGGCCGGCGACAGCCGGACGATCTACCAGATCGGCCCCGATCCAACCGGGCTCGCCGCGCCGTTCTATCCGGTCCGCTCGCTGCTCGCCGCCGTGCTCCAGCTGCCACCCGGGTCGAGCGAGCCCGAGCTGCGCGACGCGGTCCTGGCGTGCGGGCTCAACGAGCGCGACGTGCCCGGGATCTCGCAGCTGTTCGGCCACGCCACGTCGCTGCTCGAGCTCGAGCCGCCGGTGCGGCGCCGCGAGATCGTGTGGTCGACCCTGCGGGCGCTCGAGCGCGCCGCCGCGGCCAGCCCGGTGACGATCGTGTGCGAGGACATCGACCGGTTCGATCACCCGAGCCTGGAGATCCTGCGCCGCGCCACCGAGATCATCGATCTCCAGCTGCCGCCGATCGTGATGACCGCGCACACCTCGTTCGGGTCGCAGTGGCCCGCGTCGGTGCCGCGGCTCGAGGTCGCCGCGCTCGACGCCAAGGACCTCACCGGGATCGCGCAGCGGCTCGAGAAGGCCGGGCTCAAGGGCCTGCCGACGATCCAGCTGCTGTTCGAGACCACGCGCGCCTACCCCGGCCACCTCGAGCACGTCGTGCGCTACCTGCTCGAGGGCGGCAAGCCCGAGGACACCAACATCTCGCTGCCCGACCTGATCGCCGCGCGGCTGTCGATGCTCAAGCAGTCGACCCGCGACGTGCTGCAGGCCGCCGCGGTGCTCGGCCTGGACCCGCAGGTCGACCTGCTGCGCTCGATGCTGCCGAGCGACACCCTCGAGGCCGCGATGGCCGACGCCGAGCGCGCCGGGCTGTTCGGCCACGATCCGTCGGGCGAGCTGACGTTCACCAGCCGGCTGGTCCGCGACATCGTCTACGACGCCACGCCGGCCGACGTCCGCCGGTCGCTGCACTCGGCCGCCGCGTCGGCGGTCGAGGCGCTGTCGCCCGACATCGCGCTGCTCGGCCACCACCACGACCTGGCCGGCCACGCCAAGGACGCGATCATGCTGCTGCGCCGCGCCGGCGATCACGCCGCGGAACAGCTCGACGACATCGGCGCCGGCCAGTTCTACTACCGCGCGCTGGTCGCGGTCCGCCAGGCGGTGCTGAGCGGCGACGACGACGGCAGCGCCGAGGGCCAGTTCGTCATGCTGTCGGTCAAGCTCGCCGACGTGCTGCGCGCCCGCGGCGAGACCGCGCTCGCCCGCGGCGTCCTGGCCGAGGCCCGCGACTGGTCGGGCGCGCCGATCCTGGTCGCGCTGATCGACCGCTCCGGCGCCGCGATCGCGCTCAGCGAGGGCGACGTCGAGGGCGCGATCGCCGCGCTGCGCCGCGGGGTCGGCCGCGCGATCTCGACCGGCGACATGAACCTGGTCTGCGAGCTCTACCTCGACCTGTCGACCGCGCTGCTCCGCGCCGGCGATCCAGCGGGTGCGCTGCGCGAGCTGGTCGAGTGCATCGACCTCGCGACGCTTGGTGAAGGCTTCACCGCGATCGACGGCCCCGAGCCGTTCTGGCGCATCCTGCGCGCCCAGGCACAGATGGTCGACAACGGGGGCGATTCCTACCGTGCGCTGCGGCTCGCCGAGGCCGCGCTGTTCCACGCCCAGCGGGTCCGGTCGCGGCTCGGCGCCGCCCGCGTCCAGCACCTGCTCGCGCAACTCTGCGACAAGACGGGCCTGGGCGGAAAAGCCGACCGCTACCGGCAGGCCGCCATCAACGAGATGCGCAACCTCGGTGACCGGCGCGCGACCGCCGAGATGCTGCTCAACGACACCCCGGCCCGATCGGCGATCGTCGTCCCCGGCCGGCTGGATGACGCGATGCAGCTGACCAAGGAGATCGGCTGGGCCGAGGGCCACGAGAGCGCCAGGCGCAAGTCGAGCTCTCCGCCCGTCAAATGACTGGAATAATTTGGCTATAGCATAAGTTGTGTCTGCCTCACATTTTACTATTGCTAAATACTAGGTTAATCAGCATACATATTTGACATGGGAAGTATTCTTCTCGTCGAGGCTGACGCCGTCATCAGCGATGCCTGGTCCGCGGCCATCGCCGCGTCGGGGCACTCGGTGCTGACCGCGAGCGGGATGCGGGAGGCGCTGGCGGTCGTGCGCGAAGGCGGGGTGGACGTCGTCGTGATCGACGTCTACGACGCGCGCGCCGGGGTCGTGGAGCTCGCCAAGGCGATGAACGCGCTGCCCGATGCGCCGCCGATCGTGGTGGTCTCGGAGTCGCCCGCGGCGCCCAGGGTCTCGGTCCGGATCGGCGCCGCGGCGTTCGTGCCCAAACCGTGCGAACCCGACGAGGTGGTCGCGGCGGTGCGCCGGCTGCTCTGGAACACGCGGCCGCTGTTCACCGAGGACGAGCCGACGATCCCGCTGCGCACGCTCGGCTGGTTCGCCACCAGCTGACCGGGTCGCGGCACGCCGCTTGCGTATAGTGGCACCTCGTGAGCGCCGCCGACCGAGAGCCACCCGTTACTCCGGCGCCCACCGCTCCGGCCCGCGCCGGCGCCGTGACAACCCACGTCAAGGTCGAGCTGGCGCCGCGCACGATCCTGCTCGTGCTCGCTGCGATCGCCGCGGTCTGGCTGGCCTACCAGCTCGAGGCCGTGCTGATCGTGCTGACCGTCGCGCTGGTCATGGTCGGCACGCTCGATCCGATGGTCGCGTGGTTCGAGCGCCACGGGATCCGCCGCGGCCGCGCGCTGGTGCTGATCTTCCTCGCGATCGCGATCGTGATGGCCGGCGTGCTGCTGCTCACCGTGCCGCCGCTGGTCAGCCAGCTCCTCCACCTGATCGAGGACGCACCCAAGGGCCGCGACAAGCTGATCGACTGGCTGCGCCAGTACAAGCTGGCGCGGCCGCTGGTCCAGACCGTCAGGGCGGTCCCGCTCAACGACCTGGTGCTCCGCGCCGGCAACACGATGGTCGGCTACTCGTCGGACATCCTGACCCTGGCGGGCTTCGCGATCTCGACCACGTTCCTGGCGATCTACCTCCTGGCCGATCCGGTGCGCGCCCGCGGCCTGGTGTTCGCCATGGTCCCGCGCCACTACCACATCAAGCTCGCGCGGATCATGATCGAGCTCAAGGTCATCGTCGGCGGCTACATGCGCGGCCAGCTGATCACGTCGGTCGCGATGGCGGTGTTCACGTTCGGCGTGCTCACCGTGTTCCGGGTCGACGACGCGCTCGCGCTCGCGCTGTTCGCCGGGATGACCGACGTGATCCCGTTCATCGGCGGCTACGTCGCGAGCCTGCCGGCGATCGTCGCGGTCACCAGCTCGGGCACCGGCGCGGTCGTGATCGTGTTCCTGCTGATGTTCGCCTACCAGGAGTTCGAGAGCCGGATCCTGGTGCCGCGGGTCTATGGCAAGGTGCTGCGCCTGCCGCCCGCCGTCGTCCTCGTGTCGCTGCTCATCGGCGGCACGCTGCTCGGCATCGTCGGCGCGCTGCTCGCGCTGCCGATCGTCGCCGGGCTGCAGATGGTGGTGCGCGAGCTCCGCGTCGAGCTCCCCGGCGAGACCCCGCCCGACGCCTCGACCCGCGCGCGCGACCAGCGCGCCGAGGACATCTACGAGCAGCTCACCGAGGGCGCGACCGCCGCCGACGCCGGCGTGATCGCCGCCGAGATGGCGCACAAGCTGCGCGACAACGAGCATACCGGCAACGCGCTGACCGCCGAGATGCCGGCGATCGTGGCCGAGCTCGTCGATGGCGCAGAAGCGGAGGACGACGCCGACGCGCCCGCCGCCCCGTCCAAGCCCCGCGATGGCTCCGCCTGACCGTCAGCCCGGGGCGCGCTCGACCACCAGCATCCGGACGCCGCGGGCCGCCAGCGCGATCGTCGCCCGGCCGCCGATCGCCGGGATGCGCTCGTGGCTGAACGGGTCGCGGAGCACCAGCGCGGTGTCATCGACCAGCAGGACCGCGCGCGCCGGTCGGTCCGCGTCGCTCGCGACGAACACGGCGCGGACCGCGCCGGCCGGATCGGCGTGGGCGTAAGCGTGGACGTCGTCGGGCCGCTCGATCAGCCAGGCGTCCAGCCAGGCGTCGCCGGGCTCGGCCGCGAGCGCGGCGAGGTCGGCGGCCAGGCCCGGTAGATCGTCGAGCGAGCCCGCCTTGAGCCGGCCGATCCGGCGCGGCAGCGCATCGCCGAACGGCTGGCCGAGCTCGTCGTGGCCAGGCGCGCCCGGACCCACCACCACGATCGCGCGCTTGTGCTCGGCCAGCGCGCGCAGGGTGTGGGCCAGGCCGCGGTCGATGCGGTCCTGGGTCGGCGCGATCACCACGCGGTACCCGGCGAGCTCGTCCTCGCCGGCGGCCTCGTCGACGATCACGTACGGGACCCGGGCGAGATCGAGCGCGCCGCCGATCGCGTCCTGCCAGCGGCGCTGGAGCACCGCGGCGCGGTCGCCGCCCAGCTCGGCCGCGCCGCCGGCCCCCAGCCCGAGCAGCTCGCCGACCACCGGCGTCACCGGATCGACGATGCAGGTCGCCTGGCCGAACCGGGCATCGGCCCGCATGTCGACCACCGCCACCGCCGCGCGGCGTCGCAGCGCCGGCCACTCGACCTCGGCGAGCACCGCGGTCAGCGCGCGGATCCACGCCGCGTGGGGCGCGAGCGCGCCGGAGCCATCGATCGCGGCGCCGTGGTGGCGATCGCGCTCGACCGCCATGACCAGGTTGAAGCCGCGGATCCCGGCCGCGAGCAGGCCGAGCAGCTGATCGCGCTCGCGCTGCGGATCGTCGCCGGCGTCGAGCGGCGGGAACCACGGCGTGGACCCGACGCCGACCTCGAACGCGATCGGGATCGGCGCCGCGTTGCCGACCGCGGCGAGCGCGCGGCGTCGCAGCTCGGGGAACCGGGCGCGCGGCGTGTACGCGTCGATCCCGACCGGGCCGGCGATCGCGCGCTGGATGCCGCGCAGGTCGTACAGCCCGTGGTGGCCCGACGGCAGGTTGTGGAACCGCGCGACCCGGCCGAGCCCGACGTCGTCGAGCGACCGGGCGAACGCGCCGAGCGCGTGCGCGACGTACTGGTCCTTGAACCGGACCCACGAGATGCAGCGCGCGGCGTCGTCGGGCAGCCAGCCGCGCGGTGGCTCGCCGTCGAGGCCGCTCGCCGCTCGCCACGCCGCGACCGCCTCGGGGTGATAGTCGTGATCGTAGGCGCCCAGCCGGGAGAACATGTGGGCCTCGCTGTCGACCCCGATCGCCACGACCGGCCCGTCGGGCGCGAGGTAGGGCCGGGCGACCTCGGCGACGACCGCGTACCAGGCGTGGACGCGGGCGAGGAACGCCGCGCTGGCGTACGACGGCACCGGCCACGCGCGCGGCGGCATCGGCAGCCACACCGGCGTCCCGCGCGCGGTGCGCGCCTGGCACGCCGGATCACCCAGCACGTGGTCTGGCATCCCGCCGCCGCTCAGCCCGGCGCCGACGTGCGGTCCCGGCCGCAGCACCACGCCGAGGCCGGCGGCGTGCGCGGCCTCGAGGAACCGCGCGAGGTCGCGTCCGCGATCCCACGCGCGCTGGCCGGGCGCCGGCTCGTGCACCCGCCACGGCACGCAGGTCTCGACCAGGGTCAGCCCGAGGTCGTGGAGCTGGTGCAGGCAGCGCGCCCACCGCGCCGGGTCGACCCGCCAGTAGTGCATCGCGCCGGCCCACAGCGCGATCCGGCGCTCGGGCTCGCCGCGCGCCGCGTCGCGTCCCGCGACGACTAGCCCGCGGTCGTCGAACCAGGTGCGGCGACGTGCCTCCACGTGTGGCCCTCCAGGACGAAGCGGCTCGGCCCGACCGCCCAGCGCGGCGTGTAGGTCAGCGGCGTCGCGTCCCCGCCGCCGGCCTCGGTGTACTCGGGGTCCCACGGCAGCAGCAGGCACAGCGGATCGCCGGGCCCCGCCGTGCGCAGCCGCGGCATCACCGGATGCGGCTCCTCGCTGCGCGCGCGCCCCGCGACCAGGACCTCCTCGAGCGTGTCGAGCTGCGACAGCTCCCAGAACGTGCGGATCTGCGGCGGCGGGAGCTGGAGCTCGCCGGCGCGCTCGAGCGCCTCGTGCGGCCGCACCCAGACCTGGTCGACGGTCTCGACCTCGTCGAAGCTCGGGACCTGCGCGCCCGGCAGCTCGCAGGTGAAGAACCGCGCCGAGAACCGGCGGGGCTCGATCGACGGCGTGATCCAGTGCGACCACGGCACCAGCACGTCGGTCGACCACGCGAGCCCCGCGGCGATCATCGCGGCCTGCGCGTTGGCGCCGTCGAGGATCCGGCGCCGCAGCATGGCCTGGATTGGCATCTCGAGGGTCTGGGCCTCGAGCTCGGCGTCGGCCCGGGCCAGGAGCACGCCGGCCTCCTCGAACAGCTCGCGCGCCGCGGCGGTCCTCGCGTCCTCGCCGGGCTCCGACGCACCGCCCGGGAACACGAACGCCGAGGCCATGAACGACGCCCGGCGATGGCGGCGAAGCAGGAACACCTCGAAGCCGGGCTCGGCACGGCGCAACAGGATCACCGACGCCGCCTCGCGCAGCTGCGCCGCCATCTAGCGCTCCTCCGGTCGGGGCCCGGCACCGTACCGTCCGCGCGGCCGCTCGGATGACACATCCATGGGCCGTTGGTACCACGCCGCGTCGGGCCCGGGCGGGCGGGCGCGGGTCATAGCGCGAGGCGGAACTCGCCGCGCACCGGCTCGTCGGCCAGGCCCAGCCGGTCCTCGATCGCGCGCTCGACGAACCGCGCCACCCGGCCCTCCGGAGTCTCGATCAGCAGGCGATCGGCCCGGCCGCGACACCGCGCGAACACGCCGAACCAGGTCAGGAAGCCATGGCGCGGCTGGCGCTCGACGACGAACAGCGCCTCGATCGGGCCGGCGCCGACCACGAACCCGACGTCCTCCTCGTGGACCTCGATCGCGAGGTCGTCGACCTCGACCACGACCTCGTGGGGCACGACGCCGCGCGGCGCGATCACCACGCGCAGCCGGAGGATCGCGCGCCCGGTCTCGATGCCGCGGTAGGGGCTACGCAGTCGATGGTCGCAGGTCACCAGCTCCGAGGACACGTGCGCCGGCTGTGAGCCGGAGACGCGCGACGAGCGCAACGAGCGCGAGCGACTGGCCCGCATGCCCCGTGATTGTACCGCCTCGCGCGCTACGGGACGACGACGAACTCGCGCTTCATCAGCGAGATCAGGTTCTGCGCCGCGTCGAGATCGGTCCCCGGGAAGTTGTCGAGCACCTTCTGGAGCTGGCCGTGGTCGAGCACGAGCTGAAAGGTATCGAGCTCGGACGGCGTCAGCTCGCGCAGCTTGCCGGCCAGCGGCGTCGGTACCGCGAGCGGGGAGCCCAGCGGGGGCAGCTGCTTCTGGAGATTCCGGAACTCGTCCAGCTGGCGCACACCCTCCATCAGCAGCGCCTCGGTCGACTCCTGGACCTCCTCCATCACCTGGAGCTCGACGCTGGGCTCGAGCTCGAACGTGCCGGTGAGCCAGGTCAGCATGCGGTAGATCGACTTCTGCGGGCTGACCGCGAAGTCGTCGTTGATCGTGGCGAAGTACAGCGCGCCCTTGCGCAGGTAGATCTTGCCCATGCTCACGCCGTTGTTGACGGTGAGCACGCCGCTCTTGCGGCTGGTCGACAGGAGCTGCAGCAGGTCGGGCAGCGGGATCTCCTCGATCACTCCCGACATCGGCCGGCCCTGCGTCGCCTGGCGCTGCTGTGCGCCGGCCTCGAGCCGCCTGCGCGCCTCTGCCTCACTCTGGTTGGCGAGCTGGCCCTCGACCGCGACGACCTTGATGATCGACGTCCCGACCAGGATCCGATCCCCCTCGTGCAGCAGCGCACGCCCTGCGATCTTCTCGCCGTTGACGAACGTGCCGTTGGTCGAGCCCATGTCCTGGATGTAGACCTCGGCCTCGGTCGAGCTGATCTTGGCGTGGCGGCGGGACACCATGTCCTCGACCAGCACCATGTCGAGATCGCTCGACCGGCCGATGATGATCTCCCGGTTCATGCGAAGCGGGAACTCGCCTCCCTGGTACTTGCCCGAGATGAAGCGGAGCGCGAAGCGAGGACGATCGTTCATGGAGTGGGCGCTGGTGACCATGGCGCTAAGACCAGCTGCAAAGACTCGAAAATTCTAGTTCTCAAGATGCCACAGGCGCAAGCAAACGGGGGTCAATCGGTGGCGGGCGTTTCGTCGTTCGAGGGATCGTGCGGCGGCCGTAGTGTCGTCACGACACGGCGGTAGACTTCTTCCGACACCACCAGGCTCGAGTGGCCGAGCGGGACGGTGGTTGCGGTGGCCCCGGCGAGCCGCGTGGTCGGCAACGGGACCACCCAGTCGCGAACCGCCGCGATCGTGTGAACCTCGACTCCCGGTGGCATCGGCCCCTGGGCGAGCTCGTCCAGGAACCGGCTCCGGGGCAGCAGTTGCCACGACGACGTCGACCACAGCCCCAGCGTCATCACCCCCATGAGCGCAGCCCAGGTCCCCCGGATCGGCGTCCCCATCATGATCAGCTTGCGCACCCGGCTGTGACCGCCGAGCTTCTTGACATAGTACAGACCGATCAGCCCTCCCATCGAGTGGCCGATGATGTCGAGCTGCTGCGACGGGGTCTGCGCCAGGATCCGCTCGATCTTGCGATGGATGAGGAACGCCGAGGCCCGGATGTCGCGGAGGTTCAGCGTGCCGAGGTTGAACGACACCACGACGAAGCCGTCCTCGACCAGCCGGCGCTCGAGCATGTACATCGAGCCGCGCGTGCCGAGGAAGCCGTGGATGATCAGGACCGGCGGCGACTCGGGCGTCAGGTCGTCGAACGCCGCGCCCCGGCGGATCCGGTTGCCGCGCACCAGGTGGCGGAGATACGACAGCCCGTCGGCGCCGCCGGCCATGTCCTGGCCGATCGTGCTGCGCTTGCCGAGCCAGCGCCGCGGCGCTTCGAGCGCCCAGCGCTTGAGCCACGACGAACGTCGATCGGCACCCACCTCATTCACGATAGTCCGAGAATCCCTCCGAGACGAAGCGGCTGCACTCCTTCGCGTACGCATGACCGGCCATGGCCGGGGTAGGGTACTCGACTACCCGCCACTGACCGCGCGTTCCGACCACACCTGCCCGGCTGATTACGAACGTTTGCACGCGGTAGATCAGCGCGAACTCGTAGCGCTCGTTGCGCCTGCGCATCGAGCGCGAGTCCCCCCGCGGGACCGTGCCCGGCGGCCGGGCCGGGTCGTCGGGGAGCCCGTCCGGGATCTCGCGCGGCCCCGGCATCGAGGTCGGACTCTCGTTGGTCCCGACGTCGCCCGGCGGGATGGTCGGCGCCGCCGACCTCGGCATCTCCGGCGGCGCCCCGAGCGAGGTCATCACCGGCATCGCCACCGTGTCGACGCGCGCGCGCACCGTGGTCACGGGCGGTTCGTCCGCTGCGGGCGGCGCGATC
>Ga0307515_10006266_pt1 | contig 23862 bp, 1 predicted proteins | sample 17_EM_MG_FD_194513 | JGI IMG/M metagenome (GOLD analysis project Ga0307515, IMG submission 194513) | Populus trichocarpa ectomycorrhiza microbial communities from riparian zone in the Pacific Northwest, United States - 17_EM | ecosystem: Host-associated > Plants > Roots > Unclassified | place... | reverse complement strand
CTAAGAATTACTATAAGGAAGGAACTATCTAGGTAGGGACTAAGGGTCCTTAAATACACAACCGTACTCCTATAAAATCCTTCTTATATATAATATACGTCTTATATATAAGGTACGTAAGTTCCTCCTATTCCTTTTATTTAATATATAGTATGTTATATAACCTTAGTTATTATTCCTCGTTATATAGTTCTATTAGCTCTATCCTAGACCGTACTTAAATTAACTAACTAGCTTCTTCTATCTCTTCTCTAAGTAGTTATAATATTGTACTTAAAGCGTCTATAATACTATTTCCCTCCTTTTTATCTTTGTCCTTAAAGATTTGGAATATCTCTAAGTCGTTTATTAAAGGTATAATATCCGTCTAATTAATTTAGTTAATATTATTACTTATTATGCCTAAAGCAATTTCTTCTTTATACGCCTAACGTCGTGCTCGCACCGTTGCTGCAATACTGTCTCTTAGTGATATTATACCGTCTCCATATTCTTATTGTTTAAAAGAGGGGTTAGTTTATATTACGTTAGCGAATCTATCTTCGCGATAACTATTCTCTTACTTAGAGTACACTAAAGCGAATATTTATTCGTCCTATAACGTTTACTTTACCTTTAATACTAAATATACGCGATCTATTACTCTTAATAGTCGTCTAGTTCCCTAATTAATTTATCTTAGGGTCTTGTGTTTAATCTACTACTACGCGGCTAAATAGTAAACTGTCTTAAGCCCTTACTAAGTTAGAACGTTTTTATAATACAGAATCGAAGGCCCTAAATGCTTATATCGCGGCATCTACTTATTTACTTCGTCTTAAAAAGGTCCGTAAGAAGGTTCGTTTTAAGGAGTAGAAACCTATAGAATAAGGTTTATAGAAACTTAGTAATAAAAGAACGGATTCTCTTCTAATAAAGAAGGAAATAGATCTAAGTAGTTCGGCAACTGCTCTTCTTAGGTCCCCCTTAGGTGACTTATTCTTTGGCGATCCTTCTTTATTAATACTGCCTAACCTAATTTCTTCTAATACTCCTATACCTTTCTTATAGCATTTTCTAAATTCTCTAGTAGCTCCTAGGTAGTCTTATTATAGCCCTATCCACTTAACCTTATACTATATTTTATCGTTAATATCCTTATAACTAATAATCTTTAAAACTTACTATTTATCTTCTTCCTATCCTTTATATATATCTACTTCGTAAACCGGTGGCTTAATATTCCTATGCGCTGGCTTTAATATTGCAATGTGCTATATAGGGTAGATCTTTATTTTAGCTAGTAGGTTTAACTTAAACGTAACTAGTGAAATTTTCTACGTAATTTTAAAAGGTCTTAGTCTAACGTAGTCTAACTTCTTACTTAGTCGTCGACTCTTAAAATTTTTATATAGTAGCCACACTTTATCTCCCTCCTTAAGATCTAGTCCCTTAGATCTCTTAGCGTTATAGTACTTTTTTATTTTATTTTATACTTTCTTTACTAATTCTATAAGGTCTATATAAAGATTTATTAACGTCTTTATTCTTTCTTTAGCTATACTACTCGTTTTCTTTACTTACTGTAGTAATAATAATGTTCTTAGCTTATATCTATAATTTGCCTTAAATAGTAATATGCCTATTCCTTCTTAAGGTATTATATTATATATAAACTATATAACTAGTAATAGCGATACCCAATTATTCTATACGTAATTAATATAATGTCTTAGATACTATTTTAGCGTCTAATTTAATCTTTCCGTTTAACCGTCTGTCTATAAATAATATGCGGTAAAAGTTACTACTTAAACTCTTTACTCTACTAAGAACACTTTCTAGAATACTGTTATAAATCTTAAATCTCTGTCTAATATAATCTTACTTAGTACTCTATATCTTATAAACACTTCTTTAAAATAAATTCTAGCGACATTTTCCGCTAATATTTCTTCTATATATGCTATAAAGTATCCCCACTTTATAAGCTTATCTACTATTACTAAGATTATATTATAATCTTATCCGGTAATAGGATCTCTTAACTTTAGTAACTTAATAATAAAGTTCTATAATATAACCTCCTATAGTCTTTCTGGTATTTTAATAGGTTGTAGCTTTCTATATAGCTTATACCTCGTTAGTTTATTCCTTTAGCAATCTAAATATTCCTTTATAACTTTTCTCGCTAAGCCCTAAATTCTATTAATAATGTATTCTTTCTAAAGTCTTAACACTAAGCCTATAGCTCTATTATGTCCCTAAGTTAATCCCTTATAGAATTCTTTCACGAATTAGTCTACTATACTTTTTAGGATATACTTTACTTCTCAATTTTTGTATATATCCATCTATAGATCTTCTAGCTATACTTCTAGAATCCTTTATACCTAAAAGCTTTTTAGTAACTTATAAACTCTCTCTAGTTCTTCTTAAGTTGCTATAATTTTTAGATAATTATATCTAATTAGTCCGTCTATGTCTTTTTGCAGTAAACCCCCTAATGGCTTTTTATCGTTCTGTAGTTCGCCCTTTTGACTTAAAGCATCTACTCGTATATTGTCTATACCCTTAGTATACTAAATCTCAAAATGGTATTCTATAAGCATTTCCGCCCATTCAACTTATCTTTAGTTAAGTTCCTTTATTATTAGGAATCTCGTTAGGTTCTTATAATCTATCTTAACTATAAATAGTTTTTCTATACCTTATAAGAATGCTTTCTATTTCTTTAGTATTGTAACTATACCTAACAACTCCTTATTATAGATGTTATAGTTTAATTCCGGTAGTATTATCTTTTAACTATAGTATACCACTAGGTGCCATCTATCTTAATATTTTTATATAAAGTACGCCCCTAGTGTATAGTCTAATGCATCTATTTCTACAACTATCTCTAGTCCTAGTTAATAAATCTTAAGAACTGGCTCCTAGGTAAATAACTCTTTAACTTTCCTAAAGAGCTCTTAATATTTCTCTCCCTATGCCTATGGTTCTTCTTTCTTTATTAATCGCGTAAGTAGCTTAATATCCTTTAACTATTGCGATATAAACCTCCTATAGTAATTACAAAACCCTAGAAACGATCTTAACTGCGTAATATTCTTTAGTTCCTACTAATTCACTATAGCCTTAATCTTTTTTAGATCTATACTAAGTTAGCCTAATTTAATAATAAATCTAATAAAATTGGTTTTCCTAGTAAAGAACTTGCATTTTTTAATTGCTACTAGCATCTGTTCTTCCTATAGTCTCTTTAAAACCTATTTAACGTGTTCTCCGTATTCTTCCTTAGTTATTAAGTAGATAATAATATCATTAAAGTATACTATAATAAATTTATCTAAGTGTTCCCCTAATATATTGTTAATACGCTTTTAGAATGTTACTGGTGCGTTTATAAGCCTAAACTGCATAACTAATGGTTTATATAGTCCTTCCTTTAACCTAAAGGCTGCCTTTTATTCGTCGCCTTCTTTAATTCTAATCTGATAGTATACCTATCTTAGATCTATCTTTGTAAAGATTTACGCATTGCCTATCCTATCTTAAATTTCGCTAATTAAGGGTAAAGGATATCTATCCTTCTTAGTAATACTGTTTAACTATCTATAGTTAATATACAGCCTTAGTTTACTATTCTTTTTTAATACAAATAGTACTGGGTATCCTGCTAATAACTGCAATGGTCTAATATATCCCTTTTATAAATTTTCTTAGATAAACTCTTTTAATACTCTACCTTCTTCTTTAGTAAGCTTATAGATTGGAAAGAACCTTAGACTTATTTCTAGTTCTAATTCTATCTTATAGTCCTATACTATATACTCTAATAGCTTCTTACTTTCTAGTAACTATAGTTTCTTGCCGTACTTATAGTATCTCTTTAGTATATAACTTAAGCCTTTTTCTATTTCTTCGTAGGTCGCTCCTACTTAGTACTATACCATTTTAGCTTGCTATTACATCTTACGGCGTTAAGTATCTCTAATATTAACCTAACCTATAACCCAATCGATCTTTAGATTATATTCCTATAACTAAGGCATTTCTAATACTGCCTTATTATTTCCTAATAGTAATATATTAAAAGACATCTTAATCTATCTCCCTTTAATAGTTAGCTAAATAGGTCCTATTTCTAGATTAATAATCCCTCCTCTATAGGTTATTAGATCTCCTAAAATTATAACTAATAGGTAAGGGTGCTCCTTTCTTTAGTGTGGTAAACCTATTTTTTTTAACTACTACTAGTAAGATATAGTTCTTTATTACTCTACTATCTATCAATACTTCAAACTGCTAATTTTACCATTTAACTTATAAATTTAGGTGTTATCCTTAAATTCCTTTAAGGGTCTAAGGCTCTACTACTAGCTCCCTCTAGTCCTATAGGCCTCTACTTTTCCCAATTATTGGCTGCTTAATCCTTGTGCACTTGGCTTACTCTTTAGCTAATACCTAGTTCGCTTTTTGTCTTCAATATACTATAGATACGTATTCTTTAGGTATTCCCACTATTATTATCCATCTAAGTATTCTTCTATAAGGAATCTTTTTGGTTAAAGTATTAAGTCGCCTAACTCCTAAACTTCTGTTAGATGCCAGCTATATATATACTTAGCATTCCTATATTATTGCTTATCTGTTATCTAATATATCCTTATAAGGTATTTCCAATTCTTTTCTTTTAGATTTTTATACATCTTATATATATTATCCACGCACGCGATCTATAATAACGTGTAGTATACTAAGTGCTTTAGGTTAACTCTTAGCTCGTCTTTATCCTTAAGTTTAAACCTTTATTATGCTGATCTAAATATTACAACTTTATTCGCAGGTACTAAGATACGTCTCTTACTTCTCTAGTCCTCTAATCGTTCCTCTAGATCCTTTAACATTATAATTAAGGCTCCTTTAATATAATTTATAGCCTTTTCCGTAATTAGGTGGTCTTAGATAACTTTTTCGTCTAACTATATATAGAAATCTTCCCACTTATTATTATGCCTTTGCCTATACTACTTTTAGTATAGCTGCTGGAGTATATATAGCTTATCCGTAAGGAAGTATCTTTTTATTACTACATCGTAACAACCTTTAGTATGTCGTTCCTCGAACCTAGTAGGAATCCTTAAATCCTCTTCTTATTTTAGTTTAGTAAGCCACTTAGCTCTTAGTATACCTGTTCTTAGCCTATTAGTAATTCTTTATACTAGCGCTCTATCCTTTATATGTCCTAATATGCTAGATCTTTTATCTAGTTTCTATTCTTATTATGCGATAATTCTTTATTTAAATTCTTCCATGGTTTCTTTTAGTTTGCGCCTTACGCTCTAATTCTTAAAGTTATCCTACTTCTTAATCTCTCTATTAACTTTTTAATCTTTAGTCCGAACACTATATTCTACTAGTAAGTCCTCTAGGTCTATATATCTATCTCCTAGTCTAGTTGCTATTTATGCCGCAGATTCTTTAATCTATAAAGAAGCTCCTTGCCTCTTACTTATAGGTGTTCTAATTCGCATTCCAAATTCTTAGTTCTATAGATTCTTTAATCCTAAGCTTGCCTCTTACTTAAGCCTTACTCCTGCCTTAGTCTAACTAGGCTTGCTTAGTGTTCTTATCTCGTCTTAAGAGTCTTAAATCTTATTTATCTTATCTTAAGAGTCTTATGCCTGTGGGAATCTCTATCCTAAGCTCATTCGTATGTCTTTAAACTAAGCTACTGCTCTACTCTATTGGTTATTGTCTATTATGGGTCCTTAAGCTTACCTTACCTCGTCCTAAGGATCTTGGTCGTCTCTTATCTCATTTTAAGAATCTTAAGCCTTTGGCCTTTTACCTTTATTAAGTGCTAAAGTGGTTTATTGTCCTACTTCTTTTATATCTTACGAAGTAATAGACATCGTGTCTAGTGGGGTCTTAATCCCTACTAATATTCCCTATTCTGTAGTGGAATCATCCTTTACCTCTAGTGTAATATCTCCGATAGCTATATATCTCCAGTAAACCGCCCTTATTGCCTTATTGTTACGAAATGTTTCGCCTATATTAAATTTATCGTCCCTAATATCCGATCTATAAACTAGTTTATTAGTTCCTCTATACTTTATAGATTTTAGCTCCTATAGCTAATAGCTTACGCCGTACTTAGCATCTTTATAAATCTGGTATGCGTTATTATAATAGAACGCAAAACTTCTAATTAAACACTCTTTTGTTCCTCGTAGTGCGCTATTATCCCTCTATATATATACGTCTTTTACTACTAGTCTAGTTCCCTTTATTATATAATAACTCTAACTATCTTTATAATCCCTTATAAAGTAACCCTGTTTTCTATAATTTATATAAGCTCTATCTCTAAACCATTAACTTTATTATAGAGTCCGCCTAAACATCTTCTACTACTAAGATCCCTAGTTTAGCCTCTACTCCTTAGTCCTATAATTACTAGATCCTTAACCTTTAGATTTTTATAGTTTCTTACTCTATCTCTTATAGGCTTCTTTAGTACTACTTAGGTCTATTAGCTCTGCGCCATACCATAGTTTCTAACTTAGCTTTAGTTATTACGTGCTTTGCGCCTTATATAACTATAGAACTCTATCCTAACCTCTCTTAGTTTGCTCCCTTTAGTAGATCTAATTATTAATCTTAATTACCTAATCTATTAAATCCTATAGGGTGTCCGCATCTTCTATTAGAATAATTACGTCCTAGACTTTAGCCTTAAGTCCCTATTTATACTATGCCATAAGCGCCTTATTATTCCACTCTACTTGCGTTACTAACGTCTGGAATTACATTATGTACTTAATTACTAAGGTTCGTTACATAATGTCTTAGAGTTTTCTTTCCGCTATAGTTACCACCTCTAAGTCTCCGAATATTTATATAAGTCGCTTTACGAATCCTTCCCAGCTTAAGAACATAAATCGCACCTCTTAATTAGTGGTTGTTATTCTATTTATTTATATTTCTATAAGGTAAGGCTTAAACTATTTAAGTGCTCTTCCTAATAGGAATAGTCCTGCATAGGCTATTCGATCCATAGGTATTAGTAGCTTAGCTCCCTCTTATATTACCTTAAAGTGTATTTGCGTAAGGAATCCCTTAAGCTTTAATCTTTCTCCTAAGAATCTTTTGATTAATAGTAACTTAACCTTTACTACTCTAATCCCGTTAACCCTTTCTTCTAACGCTATATTATTAGCTGTTAACTAGTTAATTACCTCTTATAGTTATCCGACCGTTACAGGTTACTATAAGTTAGTATCTGCTATACTGGTATCGTTTCCTAATTTTAAAGTAGTTACTGCCGTTAATGGCGTTATGGTGGCTGTCTTTAGTGGCATATTATTTGACTTCCTACGTTTAATACTGTATCCGGGTAGTGATTATATATTGGAACCTTGTAGCAAGGACTATAATAGGCTTAATAATGGGCTAGGTATATAGGTAATGCAAGTATAAAAGTCAACAAGTAATAATAACTGGTGGAGTAGTTGCCTAATAGATTAACTCTAATTATATTCTAAGAATTACTATAAGGAAGGAACTATCTAGGTAGGGACTAAGGGTCCTTAAATACACAACTATACTCCTATAAAATCCTTCTTATACATAATATACGTCTTATACGTAAGGTACGTAAGTTCCTCCCGTTCCTCTTATTTAATACGTAGCATATTATATAACCTTAGTTATCATTCCTCGTTACATAGTTCTATCGGCTCCATCTTGGACCGTACTTAAATTAACCAACTAGCTTCTTCCGTCTCTTCTTTAAGTAGTCGTAATATCGTACTTAAAGCGTCTGTAACACTTATGCGTTACGGAATAAACTAAAAGCTAATAACTATAATTACTAATAAATATTACCTATAACTTTCTACTTTAGGTTATTATAGCTTAGCATTTAACTAAGCTTTATAAAGCCTTAGTCTACGCCATATTAGGTTAGCTTAATTTTTTTATACTTAATCTTTAATCATTACGTTTACTCGCACCCTGCTTTCTTCCTTATACTTTTCTCCCTAGTTATTTTCTTATTATAAGACGCGCCCAACATGTACTTAACCTCCCTATACTTATCTGCTATTATACTATCTGTTATATACTAGCCTCTTTAATCTCCCCTCCTTATCTACCTACCTGCCTGCTATATTAGCCCTCCTAATATGGCTTTTAGCGCGTTTACTTATAATAGCAAATTTCTTTTAATTAAAGATAATTAAAACAAAACCTATCGGAGAAGGACTAAATGACTTTTATAATTTATTTAACTTAGCTTATTAGGATCTAGATATCTCTAGCTCTTTAGACTTATTATACTAAATAGGTAATAAAGGTAATTGCTAATATACCTATTATAAGTTTCTATCTAACGCTTACAGAACTAAAGAATATTTTACTTAATCTAATACTAGCTCTATAGGGCCTTCCCGCTTCTTATTTATTGCTATTTAATAGCAGTGATAAAAGCCTTCTTGTTAATCTATTAAGACTTAATTTAGCGGTTAGTTCTAATAACTTTAACATTAAGCAGTTCTTACCTTTTTTTAAATATAATCCTTCGGATTAAACCTAACGAGGTTATCTAGGAAAAGGCGTATACCACTATAACAAAGTCTACGCCTCCTCCCTAACCGCTACTATTCTATATTTAAACCCTATATCTATATAATATAAGCAGCTTTACTAACTTATCCAAATATAGGAAATACGTAGATTATATTCTAAAGGAAGAGCTAGGCCCTCTTTACGTGGGGATTCCTAGCTTATATAAAGTATTCTTTAGGGGGGTAAAATGTCTTAAAGAGGTAAGCGCTGCCGTTTTTAAGAAATGTAAGGAAGGGGACAATTTACTATACGCTAAGGGTAGCTAGCGTAACTAGCCTAGAAGCGCAGAGTAAGATAATATCCTAGAGTAGTTTAATAACCTAATTAAATCAATTTTAGGCTTTATAGAGGAGTATAGGTCCGCCTTAAAGATATAATAAACGCTTATTATATATGCTAAGCAGCTTTTATAAGGGTCTATAGTAAAGTAAAAGCTAGATATTAGTTTTGTGGATAATCTAATAACTAGCGAAAGTTCTTAATATTATTGGTTATATATACTTATGCTAGGAGAGCTAAAGAGTAATTTAAACACCAATATAGCCTTATAGGCATAGTTTAATTTAGAAAAATACGTAAGAGAAGTTTTTACCGCTTAGGATACTCGTTGCTTTATTTTAGGCTTTACCCTCTATAGATCTATTATGCGGCTATAGGAGTATAACCAAGTAGGAGGCATCGCATTATTACTATTTAATATTAATAAAGACGGACTATAATTTACCTTAGCAATATTAGGATTTCTTTAAATAAATAAGGAGCAGCTTAGGTTTAACTCTATTATTTTAATATTAGACGGCAAGTAATATATTAAAGTTATATATAATAATTAGACCGAGCGTTTTATTCTTAACAAACTTATAAAGCGGGCACGCTATATTGCCGGTTAAGTAACTACTTACTAGAAAGTATATTATAAGGAAAATACCTCTAAAATACCCCTTGTTATTAAAGACTTATAGTAGTACCTATAGCGTAAGGAAGAAGGTAAACTGCTACGTAAGGTAACGGAGAAAGAAGTAGTTAATATAGCCAGGTACTATTACCACGAGATAGTTTATATAGGCGGTAAAGAAGATAATATTTGTAATAACGTCTGTAAAGGGCTAGATATTATAAGAGCAATAAACTATAAGCTAGAAGACTTAATAATACCTCTAAGACTGGCTAGAGTAAAAATCAGTATAAGAAAAGGCCAAAGTTTTAGTAGAAAGAGGTTATTTAGTTATACTAATACCCTATTACTACCTAGCAAGCGTATATATTTAGGCTCTTTGCCTAAAAGTAGAAGGCGCCTTATAACCCTAAATTAAGTGCATTAATATATTATTACTAGGGACTACGGAAAGCCTCTTTATAAGGCAAGCTTTTAGGCTATAATACTTACTATACTAAAGGGTAGTATTAAAGGATACGAGTCTTTATATACGCGGGCTGGTATTATCTAATATAACATTTTAATAGGCAACCTTATAATAAATAAGGAAGATAATAATCCTTCTTAGCTGGCATTCTTAATTAACTTTAATCTTATAATCAAGAAGTAGTAGAAAGGGCCTTTACGAGCGCGGGGTAAGACTAGTATAAGAGCGTTTATGGCAATTAGAGTGCTCCTAGGTAAGATATATTTAGCTTAGCATAATTTTAAATTATTCTTTTAGGTGCTATTTTAGATATATATTTACTATAATAGACCTAATAAAAAAGGTAATGTTGTTAATATATTTAATAAGTAGAATTCTATAGATACAGAAGAGCTAGCTAAGATAAAGAAAGGAGAAGTAGATAATAAAGGGGATTTTCTTAAGGGTGTAGGTAATAACTTTTTACCGTACTATTAGCTACTAATCCCTTAGGTTAATAGATTGCGAAAAGTAGTATTTTTAGGCGGTAGGAGGCAAAAGGGAAACAATAAAAAACTTCCTTTTTAAATAAAGGAGGTACTTTAGGAAGTAAGAAAGAATTTAAAGGTGCTAGTAAAGTAAATAGAATAATATTTTATTGCTCTTCTATTATATAAGTAAAGTTTTGCGGAGATTCTAGCGGCTAAGGCTAGGTAGCTGCCTTAGTTAAAACGCATATAAAATAGTATAGGGTAAGTTACCTAGGCTAATTAAACCTGGGAAAGCGGATAGCCTAATCTTTCGCTTAATTATTAGGTCCCTATACCCTATTATCCTATATAGGCTTTAGATTTTTATAAAACATATAACCTACTCTCTAGCCTATTAGAAGCTGCCTTACGCCGCCTAAATAGAGGCTATAGGAGAGTTAATCCCCTATTTAAAAAAGTCCCCTACTTAAATAAGTCCCTTACTTAAACAAATCCCCTACAGAAGCTAATGCCGATATATTTCGCCGCCCTATAGGAACTATTTCCCTACTCTAAAAAATCCCTTATAGGATTAAGTCCCCTACTTTAATAAATCCCCTATACTAACAAATCTCCTACTCTAATAAATCTCCTATACTAATAAATTCCCTATATTAATAAATCCCCTACTTTAATAAATCCCCTACTCTAATAAATCCCTTACTTTGGCGAATCCCCTATAGGCGCTAATGCCTATATATTTTACCGCCCTATAGGAACTAATCCCCTACGGCTTACACCCCTATATAGCTTTTACTCCCTTATAGAAACTATAAGCTATATCTTCTACTACGGAACAAATCCCTTATAAATTCCGTTCCTATATACAGTAACTATATCTTCTACTACCCTATAAGAACCATACCCTATAGCTCCTACTCCTATATAGCTTTTACTCCCCTATAGAAACTAATAGCGATTTCTTTCACTCCCTATAGAAACTAATCTCTTATAGCTTATAGTTCTCTACAGGGATTAGTACCCGCTTTCTTTATTACCTTATAGCTTTTAATTCCTTATAGGAACTAATACTTATATCTTCTACTCCCTTATAGAAACTAATGCCCTATAGCTTCCGTTCTCCTGTTTCCAAATCTATAAGTAATTCGCCTATGCTATAGCCTACTATATAGGCCTTATTATTACAGGAGCAAGTAAGTAATTTTAAGAAAATAATAAGTAATAATGCTATAGCTATAAGATCTATAAGACATTTAATGCTATATATATGTAAGCAAATCTACGTATATAAGTTTATATTTTTAACTAATCCAGTACCTTTAAAGTTAATTTTAAAATCTTAATTTAATGTAAGAGCCTTACCTAAATGCTTATATATAAGTTTCTCCCCCTTACTTTTAGCTAAGCTATAACTAATCTGTATAGTGTTCTTAATCTAATATAGTATATTAGCACTAGCCTTAAAACTCTCTCTTAAATATTGCCTTACCTGTTTTCCGTTTAATTAATAGTCCAAAAGCCGCTCTATATCTTTTTTAAAGATATTAGCAGCAGCATCGGCTTACTTTAGGAAGGTCTTCTATATCTACTCTCTTACTAGTCTCTTTAGCTTATTATATTTAAGTATAAGATATATTCTACTTTATATAGCTGCATTAAATATAGTAATCTTAGTTGTTGTAAGAAATATAATGCCTTAGAAATACTCTATCTATTATAGGAAAACGGATACTAGGCTGTTATATTGGACATTATTTAAAGTTCTTTCTATAAAAAAAGACATCGGCCTTATTAAAAAGAAGGACAGCGCTCCAGCGGTAAATATTTTTAACTATTAAAGCTAGGTTTTGTTCTAAATGGGCTAGATTTATATTAAGGTCTCCTATATAAGCCTTTTTATAGTTAAACTAGTATATAAATATACTTATAAAGGGGAACAAACTATATAGAGGGGTCTCCTCTAAGATTTGGCAAGTACTTTAGCTATTAATGTCTTTTCTACCCTAGGTAGGCTACTAAAACGGTTAGCCTTTAAAACAGCTAATACCTTACTAGAAAACTTACTATAGTAAGAAAACTAGGTCTTTCCCCTTCCCTTTAATTATATTATTAAACTTTAATTTCTTAGACCTAGACTAGTAGCTTTTTGTAAGTCCTTAAAGCACTATTTTCTTATCCTCCTTAATTGCGAGTAACTTAAACGCTAAGGTATTCCATTTAATATCCTTAATATTAGCGACGGCAAATTCACCTATTAGTGCTTATATTAGTATATATAATTTACTAGCTCTAAAAAAAGAATATTAAAAGCTTAACCCGATTTTTTTATCTGCTAAACTAAAGGCTAAGGCTGTTAGTAGATAGATTAGGTACTTATTATCTCCTATCTCCTTAAGATCTAAACCTTAATTCTTTACGTCGCCTTACTAATTAGTTCCTTAATTAATTACGCTTATTCCGTATATATCTATAGTAATTAGCTGCTTACTATAGTTAGGATTCTAATAATAAAATACTATTGTATTTACTATAACGCGGCCGCTTATAGAAAATCTTAATAGGCTATCTTAGTCCAGAAAAACGCGATCCCTTTATATTTATGGTGGTTAATACCTCTTAAAAACACAAACTTCCAGCTATTGCTAATAAGATCCTACTTTATCTTGGCTTGTCTCTTATAACGCTCTAGTAGAAATACTTTAAAAGACGTAATTTTTATAGTTAAACAGAATTCCGGAATAGAGAGGGTGGTTTTTACCTCGCTAAATGCCTTCCTATTATAGCTAAAATAGTAATAGTTAAGTTTAAAGCTCTTTTCGCTAAAAAGTAAGGTTTTAAAGTTGCCTAAATTATATATAAGGCATCTTAGTTAATCTAAGCCTTTGTAAATTATAAGGACGTATATATTTAATTTAAATAAGGCCTAAAGGAGATTAAAATTAATTTTACTATAGTCTAAAAGCGGTAGGAGACTATTAGTTATAGGCGTAAAATAGTCTTTAAGGAATCTTAGTAACCCCTAAAGGTGCCTAGCGCTAATTAAGTCGGGAGAAAAACTCTTCTAATGTGTTTTTAACTGGGGTAGGAAATTAAATATAAGGTTTATAGGGATTTAGAAGTTAAATTAGAATAAGCTACATTTATAAAAAGGTTTACTTACTATAGGCTTATCTTCCTAAAGGGAGATAGCTTATATACCGCTTAGCACCACCTATAAGGCGTCTTTTACTTCTCCTAAATTTATGCCTAGGTATATACTATAGTCTTTCTTATCCTTTTCTAGCTTAAAAGTTGGTATCTAAGTTAATATATTTAAAGGCACCTAAAAGATAGACTAAATTTCTTTTAAAGGATATAAATGTACTAATTATATATATTATGTTTACTTAATATATCCGGCGAAGTCTCTATAGTCTTATACTAGCAGCTTTGTTTATCCTAGCTATAGTAGACGCTATATTAGCGTATTTCTAAGTATGTTTTAGTGATTTCGTAAGTATACATCTTATTTAACACCTTAACTTTAACTTTAAAACCTCTTACTTCGCGTATCTCTTTAACCCCTAAACTTGTAGGGGAAGGTAGAGGAGGTAGAAGTAATAGAGGTAGTAAAGGTAAAGGAGGTTAGGCCCCTTAAACTATCTTTAACATAGCTATAAGCACTTTAATTATAAGATGCTACGCTAACTACCTATAATGTAAATGCGTTTAGCTTAGGCTACTAGGGGGGGTATTATAAGGTAGTAAAGGCGCTAGCGTAATAGGCTTAAATACGACTAGTATTATTACTTTATAAAGCTTTAGTAACGTAATACTAATTTAAAGAAGGAGCCAAGTAGAAAAAAGAGCTGGATGGTATTATTTTTTAGGCTAGATTCGCCCTTTTTTTTATATAATATAAGCTGTGCTATAGGTATTTCTACACCCCTCTTCTGGTAATAGGCTACCCTCCCTAATTAATCCTAGCAGACTTTAGTTAAGGCACGTTAATATTATCTCTGTTATAGTAAATAAAGCTATAGTATACGTGCTTACTATACCTATAAAAATAGTCCCCTAGCTTATATATAGGATTTTAACTCTAGCACTAGAGCGAGCTTAAAAAAAGATATTGTCTAAAGTATAGGAGTGCTCTAATTAATATATAGGAGATAGGTAATGTCTTAGGTCGAATTAAAGATATAAGTGCAGAATTGGTGCTAGTAATACTAGCTAGATTATAGTAAGCAATCTAGCTATACATTATTTAGCTAGGGGAAGTAGTATATAATTAGGCTAACCGTCCCATCCCATCTCGTCTTATCTTATCTCTTCCCTTTCCTTTCCTTCCTCCCTTTCTCCCTTCCTTCTTCCCTTCCTCCTTCCCTTTCTCCTTCCCTTTCTCCTTCCCTTTCTCCTTCCCTTCCCGTCTCTTCTTATCCCGCTCTTTCTTATCCTAGCTCTCTTTATCCTTCTCTTTATTCTTAGTTAAACTTTTAATAGTGCTAAATAACTAGTTTTATAAGCTACTTAAAGAAAAAAGAAAAACGTTTAATGCTAATACGCATCTACTACCCTCTTACTAAAATAACGCGTTTAAATTATACCTTAAGGTGCTGTAAGAAAACGCGACATTTTTAGAGAAATAATTAAGTATATAATAAAGTATAAGGCTATATACACGCACTCTATTAACGGACGTTTTTATTAGCTTAGGTCCTAAAGTATTCTTCCTATATACTTTAGCAGCGCCTATTTTAAAGCTAGCAATAATATTAGTAAAAAACCTCCTCTAAGAGCTTTGAGGATAGTAAGAGAATTACTCTTACCCTTACGGCCTTATAGTTGCTATAAGTACACTTTATAAGGCTAATTTAATTAGCACGTTAATTTCTTTACCTCTAAAATATCTATCTTTAGATATATATCCCTCTTCTAGTATAAAAGAGCCTTATATTTTAAATGAATTATTAATAAATATTATTAGAGGAATACCCAATATTAGCCTAAAACTCTTAGTTATTAGAGAGGCATTCTAAAGCTCTAATCCCTTAAGACGCTTATTAAACGCTTAGTATACAAGTCCTAGGTGCTTATTAATTAGTTACTTATATATCTTAGAGTAAGATTTGTTATAAAAGGAAAATATAATTTTATCTAATAATTCCAAAACTAATGGTTAGACACCTTATTCCCTAAATTTAATATATTAATACTTATCTAAGATAAACGCCTCTCCTAAGAGTCCTCTAAGCGCCATTATACTAGTATATTATTAAGTTATAAATAAACTATTATTAAAGCGTCCCTAGTTGGAATTATAACAAACTCTAGGTTTATAAAATGACCTTTAATAAGATGTTGTATTTATGGTTAATATTAAATAGGAAATCTAATATTACTAAGGAAGGGCTAGTACTTTTCTTTCTTATTTATAAGGCGCTATATGATTAAAAATCTCCCTAAGCCATTCCGCACTAGGATAAAGATAAGCAATTTATAGAGAAAGGAAAAGGAGAGAGGAGGACTAGTGGTTATAAATTGCCTGTTTATATACCTACTAGAAACTATTAATAAGAACCCTCTCTTTATACTTAAAATTGGCTATAATAATAAATAGAATATCTCTAATTTATTTAGTTTAGGGGACCTAGATATTTTAGAGTTTAAGAAAAATGCCGCAGAAGAAGCTAGAGGTTAACTTTTATCTATAAATAAATAGCATATATTACTTTAGATTACTACTTATTACTACCTCTTTTCTAACTTAATCTATGCCTATATTATATAATATTTATACTTAGTAAGAACCTCTCTTATTACTTATCTATTTTTTATACCTAATTTTTTTTAACTAGCTTCCCTTCGCTGTTTATAATATTACATAATCTGCCTTAAAACGTCATAGTTATATCCTCCGTTACGTTAAATTTATAAGCTCTAATCTCCTCCTATTCCCTACTAAGCGCCTTATCCTTAGCCTTAGCGGACATAATCTATATAGCTAAAAGTGTAACCGCGTAAGTTAGCGGGACTAATAGCTATAAAGGAGAGGTATTCTATAGACTTAAAATATTAAGCAAATATTATTTTTTGTAAAGCGTTCTTAATTATAGATAGTACTCTAAGGAGAAATAGCGGCTAATTTAGGAATTTATTTTAGAATAAAAGGCTATAAAGCACATATATATTAAAGCACAACTATTATAAAATATGTAAGTTATTAGGTATATGCTGCGCGGGGTAGAATAGCTAAGCTAATATTTACCTTAATGGCAAGAATAAAATTGCTAGATAACTATAAAAGGCAAAACGCAAGAAATATAAAAAGAGGTAGATTATAGGCTTAACGGAGAGCGGCTTTACGGAACTACGCTACGAATAATTAGTGAAGTAGGGTTGAAGGAAATTTATAAGGGAAAATAGAGGTATTGCTGTAGTTAATAGGTTTATAGCAACTTAGGCGTTAGTGCCCGACGGGAAGGCTTATATAAAAGAATTGCTAAGCGGCTACCTCTTAGGCTAAGCTATGGCCGGATTTACCCTACCTTACTATTAAAGCTTTCTAGCGCAGGATATTATGTATATAATTAAGCCACCAGCTAAATAACGGGTAAGGCGTCCGCTATAATACGCATTTTAGCTATACATTGGCCGCAGTCTAGGGGATTGGAGTTACTAGATATATATAGCCCTCCACTAACTAAAATATCTCTAAGGATTGGATTCTTGTGACTCGTTCTTATTTATAAGGTAAATTAACTATAGCTAGTTTATGCGCCTTTACGTTATATATATAAACTAATTAATTATTAATACTTAACTTTATATTATTCGGACTGTTGCTTAGTTTTAGCTATATTATGTAATTTAAATTGGCTAGCTAAGTTATAAACGTTATTTTAGCCCTACATTCTCTATTATTTATGGCGTTATAAGTAGTAATAAGTAGCTCTTACTTACCGCCCTTAAAAAAGTAATACTCTTACGGACCTTTTTATGTAGCCCTTATATAATAGGAAATGCGCTATAAATAGATTAAGCTTTTATCTAGGTAGATCTGCTACCTAGAATAATTCTATAGTAGCTATATTAAAATGCTGTAAAAGGTATATAAAAGAATATATTTCCCTATTACCTATTTTCTTATATATCTTATTTTCCCCCCACTAAAACAGGAGCCTCTTGCTAATTTTAGCTGCTTATTGTTAACCATATAATATATTACTACTTTAACCAATTATTTTACTATAGTAAATGTAGGGCTTAGCCTTACTATATTTAGTTAGAATATAGCTAGGATAAATATATAAAAGCCTAAGCTAATAGGCACTACTATACCGATGCGTTACCGGCCAAAGGTCTAAATGGTAAAGTGCTAGTAATAGGGTTATTAAAGACTGTAGGTAACTGTCCTTAGTGTCCGCCTTAAAAGGTATAGGTAGATGATAAAAACTTAAATATTTGCTAAAAACACTAGAACTTAGCCACCTAACCCTATTATTTACGATTTCTTGCCTAAAACGCAATAGGTAGTAAGAATATAAGAGTAAAGGCTATAGGAAATGCGGTATTATAAAGGATTATAGATGGCTTAACCTATATAGTGTATCTAGACTCTGCGGTAACTAGAAGATTATTAGTACTAAATATCTTACTAAATAAAAAATATACCTTTAGCCTTTATATCCTCTAGTAATTTATCTGCACTTATATAGCCTTAAGCCTAGTGCTTAGCAATAATGTCCCTAAACGCGGCTAGGGAAGCTAGGCTTAAAAATTCCCCCTAGGTATATATGTTACATATCGCTTCGTTTAAAAGCTCTTTATATAGTTTAGATCCTATTATTACTTTATAGAAGGTAGAACTAAAAGTAAATACTTTACTCCTTACTGAGATACCTTCGTTATTAGGATGTTTATAACTAGTCTTATAACAGATAAAAGGGGCTTTATTATTAATTAGAGATCTAATAAAGTCGCTAAGCTTCGCGTTAAGCTCTTTATTAAGGAAGACGTTATTATAGGAGATATCCCTATATATTATATTTCTGGAATAAATAAAAGTAATTAAGGCCGTAATCTGTTTAACCTAGCAAAGTTATTACAGAAGTGGAACAGGCTTATTTTGTCTTATAAGGTACTGTTTTATAGAACTGTTATAAGTATACTATAGGATAAGAGCGTCCTCTAGGCTCCTATAATATTAAAGAACCCTATTATAATCGTGTCTAAGGCATTAGTAGACGCGCTTTTCTCTCTTAATAAATTATAGCTTAAAAGGCCGGACAAACTTTATAATAGCATTAAGACGAGTAACCAGTTCTGTAATGCTATAGCCTACTATATTTTAGCCGTTTAAACTATATAGGGTAACAAATAGTATACTCCACTGGAGGTATCTATAATAGTTATAGTACCTATACCTATAGTGTTAAAAAATAAAAGGGATACATATACTACAGGATTATATTTATTACTCTATCGATAAAGCCGCTAAGGGAGGGGAGCGTCTTTAGGGAGCGTAAGGGACCTAGTAGGCGGGGTAGATCGTTTCTAGCTTAGCAGATTTTACTAAAGGGGATTAGCGATATTAGGCTAAGAAGCCTATAGATTATTAATATAGGGATATATAGGGGAGGCTAAAGGCATAAAGAAGGGTTAAAAAAGAGTTAAAGAAGTGTCTTAAATGATTTAGGAGCGTGGCTCGGATTTAAGCTTAGCGTATTACCTTATACATTAATACTAGGCCCGGTAGGGAAGCAGTTAGGTTATTACCTATAAGGGAGTCCTTTTAAAGACGGTAGGCTTGCCGTATATAGCGTATAAATATAACTAAAGTAGAAGAAAATACAGACACTATAACTATATAAATGCTACCTATTAATATAATGGCCTAGTAAACCTAGTTCCGTTTATTTCCTAGTGTATAAAGGGTAGTATTACTAATTACTACCTTAACTAGTAAAAGAACGACTGAAATATAAGAATACGCCTAAGCTACTAACCCCGCCCCTTTTACACAGCAACTCTGCCCTTTACTTTTATAACTTTAGAAAAGGAGCGCACCTATAACAATTTAGCTTTAGCTTACTAAACGCGTTTTTAGTAAAACTTAAGGGCATCTCTGGAATTTAAAAGCTTGCTTTTATAAACCTAGCTAGGCTTTTAAGCCACCTTATATTTACGCCCTAACTTAATTATTCTTTCCCCTAAAATATTATTAATCTCCCATTTATTATCTAAGCTTATTTTATTATTTTTATTATTTTTAGTCCTAGTATAACACTTTATAGTAGGCTCTGGGTTTAGAACGTCGCTCTAGTTATTAGCGACGCCACTACTATTACTGTCCTTATCCTTGTCCTTATTATAAGTACAATTACTAGCCTTATTATATGGCGGTTTAATATTATAGAGAAGGGTAGGCTTTTAAAGCGAAGGGCTAGTGGGCCATAGAGTAGATACCGCTTATTAGCTAACTTACGGGTATTAAGAGTTAAGTTAAGGATAAGAGGGATAGGGGGGCTAGAATATAAGTCTTCGTAATAGGTAGGTGGCCTTTATTACTTCTAGGGACGTAGACTATTACTACCCTTGCCGCCCTTACTACCCCCACTACTCTCTTTAGCAGGGTTATTAGAATTATAATTAATAACGTTATCCTGCTTAAGCTTCCGCTTCCTTAGTATAAAGGATAATTCGCCTTCCGTATTCCCTTTTTTATAATTACCCTTCTCCTTAATAAGCAGATTGTCTATATATTATAGTTATTAGGTTATAGTAATAATATTTTTAATATTTATAACTTACTAATATTATCTATATTATTGGCTATTAAGGAGTTTTAGTTAGTTACTATATAGGTCTTTAAATTCTATATAGCCTAGGGGACAGTTATAATATTAATTCCCTTAGCTAGGCTATTTATTTTATTAACGTCTCCTACCGTGGGTTTAAGATGGTTATACGTAGATGCGCTAAAGAGATCTTCCAGCTCCTCCAAAGAAGGTAACTTCTTATCCTTATTATTCTTATTACTGCGGTTATTTCTACTACCTAATAATTGTTAAGTAAGGCCATTATATAGGGGGGAAGTATATACCTAACCCATAAGGTGCTAGTTAATTGCTAACTTTATTAGCTTTATTACTAGTATTACTAGCTCTATTACCTTTAACTTTGGGTTTTAAGTCTAGGTTGGCTGTATTATCTTTAATAAATATTAGATTTCCTGCTAACCATTAGATATATTTATAGTTATTAGAAGAAGGAGGGAATAATTACTAAATTACCTTAATTGCTTCCTCTAGTATTTTAGCTGTTACTTATATTCTTATAAATATCTTTATACTTATTAAAAGCCTTAGAATCTATGGGTGCCTTATTAGGTAGAATGTTTAAAAAAGGTAATATAGAATAACTTGCCTAAGCGTAACTAGGCTAAATATTTTATAGGGTTATCTAAAGGGAAGTAAGGTACTCTCCCCTTTTTTATCCTCTTTTTAGGTATATTGCTTATATTTACCTTAAAAGCCGTAATTGCATAATGCTAAGAAGCCTTCAGTTTTTTAGGGAGTATAGTATAAAAATTAATATTATTAAGTAAAATTCCTAAATAAAAATAAAGGGGTTAAGAAGATGCTACTATTACTGCCGCTATTGTTATTAGAATTATAATTGCCTTGTATTTTTTAATAACCCTAAAGAATAGGTTACGCTAGGCTTTTAAGTCTACGCTAATCCCCTCTTTGCTACTAGCTTACATCTGTAGTATCTATACTAAAATAACCTTACTAGCTTATTAGCGAATTAAAACATATAATCTACGCTCTATTAGTAATTACTATTTATAATATATAAAGGTTTATATAAGCTTAAACCCTATTATAAGATTAACGCTTATTAAGAAACTATAATTAAGATTTAACTAACTAAGCTAGCATATCTAGCCTCTAATAGGGGTATCGCACTAAGCCTCCTTATTAAGGAGGTTGGTGGTAAAGTACCTCCTTTACCCTTATCCCTTAGAGTTAGGGCTAGCGCTAATATATCTATTTTTTAACCTAATTATATTAGCAAACTAGATCTTTTATATTAGATCCTTTGCGAGACTATAGTTCCTAGGGTTAAATAGGTAGGGGGCGTGCCATAATTCTGCTATAAGTATTAAAAGACACTCTAAGTAATAAGGGCATCCTTAAATCTCTCTCCTAGATTTAAGGAACTTCCTTAGTTATACTTTATAGAGCTTATAGCCGCTACTTAACCCCCCAAATATACGCAAAAGCCTTACTTTTATTCTTACCTATAGCCGGATATTATAAACAATATAAGGGGGCAGATAGCGCGAGTAGATTAGGTAATTACGCCTATATCCATCTTACTACGCCCTTTTAGCTAATACAGCCACTGTATAAAGTCCGTCTCTGTTAGGAGATTAAATGCGCGAATTTTTCTCTAGTATTTATTAGCTAAGAGTAAGATTATAACACTAGCTCTACTAGAAGCCAGGCTATGCTACTAAATAGGCCATTTACCTCCAGATTCCGCCTTATAGGTCTTAGGTCTATATAAAGGATATTTCTATATAACTTATACCTCCTTAACTAAATAGGGGGCTAGATTAGACTAAAGCCTAGCGGCTTCTCTAATTGCAATACAATCCTCTAATTATTAGGGAAAAGTAAGGTTTAGGTCTAAGTTAGAAAGGCGCTAAGGATAGTAAGGGCTTCTAGCTTTTGGCGGCGTAGCTTTAACTAAGCTAAGTAATTAGCATTAGCCTATAGTTTTACTAAGGACCTACTTTAGCGTCCAGCTTTGCCTTTATTATAATACTATAATACAACACTACCTAACGCGTCCCGTAGCTCGCAGTAGCTATAACCCGTATAATCTATTACTAGGCGGTTCTTAGTACAGCCTTATAGCTATTTATAGCTATTCCAATAGGGATTAAGTTATATATTATAGTTATATTTAAGACACTACTAGAGGTGGAGATAAAGAAGAGGATAAATAGAAATGTTATTCTGGTGCACTAATTAGTAGGGGATATAGGTAGGAGAGGAAAGAGGAGAGAAGAAAGAAGGAATATGGTAGGACTAAAGCATATATTAATATTAGGAGAGAGTATAAATATATCCTATAGAAAGGGCCAAAGAGTTATAGCGCTAGGTAATTATTAGTATAAAATATACGGAGATTAGGGAAGATAGGTAGAGCACCTATATAGACGCTAAGGGGATGGGAAATGCCTTACAGCTAATAGCTAGAGTCTAAGGTGGCACGGTAGCGGGAAAGAAAAGAGGAGATAGAGTATAAGGGTAAAAGTAGTAAGGGAGAAGGCCTTTTATAGTTAAGGTTAAGGTTAGGTCTTGGCTAAACTAGGGTAAAAAAGTAAACGCGCCTTACCTATAAAGGAACCTCTATTTCCTAATACGTGGTTTCTATCTTATCTTTTACTAAGTAAAAGAATAAAAATTACTATCTAGTTATAATAATTAGACCTAAAGGATTTAATAGAAGGTATTAAAAATAATAAAGATTATTAAATTAAAAGCGGAAATGCTATATCTCTAATAGACGACTTAGAGATATAGAATATCTTTAAGGACGAAGATAAAGATAAAGGGAATGGTATTACGGACCTTATATTAGCAGTAATATAACTACTACAAAGAGATATAAATAGGTTAGTTAAAATAGTATAAGAGGTACTAAAACTAATTAAGTTATAAAATAAGGGGTAGCTAAGTTATATAGCTAGTTATATTATAAGTTTAGAATATATAAATATAATATACTAACGTACTAACGTACTTAGTATATTCCTTAGGCGCAGCATTATATATTTAAAGGACTATAGTCCCTACCTAGATAGTTCTCTTCTTTATAATAAATCTTAGAATATAATTAGAGTTAATCTATTAGGCAACTACTCTACTAGTTATTATTATGTTGTTAACTATTCTATACCTATATACCCAACATATTAACAAGTCTACTGTAACGGCGCTAGAGCGCGTTACTTGCTAAATTCTGCCTAAGTTCTGCCATATTTTGCTACCTATTATACTATCTTATACTATCTAGTACTATTTAGTACTGTTTTCTACTATTAGCTCGCCTACTACTAGCGCCTTAGCGGCTCGCGCTACTTATTTATTTACACTAGCCCTAGCGACCCCCTTTTCTTCTCCTTAGCTTAGTATCTTTATAAGATAGCACTTTACAAGCTTCGGTTTAGAGGTATTTATATAAGCCGTCACATTATACTAAGCTCTTCCTATATTGCCTGGGAAGGCCTTAATAATATCCCACCCTAAAAAAGAAAACTTCGTCTATAATAACGCGTTAACGCACTATACTTAGATACTAAAACGACTCTATATTGCCTAGGAAGGCCTAGATAATATCCTACCTTATAAGCT
>Ga0307515_10006265_pt1 | contig 23865 bp, 19 predicted proteins | sample 17_EM_MG_FD_194513 | JGI IMG/M metagenome (GOLD analysis project Ga0307515, IMG submission 194513) | Populus trichocarpa ectomycorrhiza microbial communities from riparian zone in the Pacific Northwest, United States - 17_EM | ecosystem: Host-associated > Plants > Roots > Unclassified | place... | reverse complement strand
AAAAGTACAATGAAATAGGCCCAAATGGACTTAGGCCTCCAACCAAAGCGTGATGGGCTGGGCCATCCCACGTCGCCTCCGTCCATATACTCGTGTAGTTTGTGGTGTGGGTCTGGTGTCCCCACCACAAACTCTAGAAACCAGGAGCTGAATACACTTCCACCACCCAGCCCGGAGCCAACCAAACAACAAAGAATCACCAGAGATGCATAATTTGGGGAGAAAGCACTCAACAATCCAGCTCCACAAGTCAGAAGAGTTGCTCCTAGGAAACCCTTCCTGGAAAGACCAAATGGAACTAAAACAACTTGTAAGATGAGGTAAAATATTTAACCATGGGTTTGTAAGAGTCCAGTGCAAAGATTCAAATTCAAACGGATGGTTTCAAAGAAAAACATCGTATTTGTACAGCAACATCTTTAGCAGAAGGGATCAACACTTGATGGAAACTTGATCTTTAGCTTTGATGATGTAATGAGAAGGGTATTTACAGAATACTTGCCAGTTTGCCTATTTGGAAATCATTTGCACTTCATAAACTTTAAATTGGAAGCGAACAAGACAGCCAAAAATAATAGGAAAACCACCAAAATATTGCAAAACTGTGTAATTGGAACTTCGAAAGAGCAGATTTTGTCAACCTAAAACCTTAAATAGAGAAAGATCTACCATAGAAGCATCAGAAAAGTTTGTGCAAGTTTTTTCCAAATTCCTGAAGCTATACAATATACACAAATATATCCATACAGACATTATGAAGGATTCTTAACTTTACACGTCAAGGAAACAGTGAAGATTATTGACAAGGCACAGCATATAATTAATGCAAGGAATAAGGGGGGAAATGATGGCTTGCCTCCTTCCATGATGATCTGAAACGAGTCCCCAAAAAAATGATCCAATAAGCATGCCACCAAAAACAGCAGTTGATAGCAGACTCTCTTGGCTTGATGAGAGATCCCACTGGGACTTGACCGCCGGTCCCACAAAAGAGAGAATCATAACTTCCATTGCGTATGCAAACCAAGCAAGTCCAGCATAAACAAGCACGAGACCTTGGAATTTCCCAAATCCCACAGAAGCAAGAGCCTCATCCACAGTGTATACAAGGTTTTCCCCGTCCGTCTATGTGGTGGCCGGTCAACAACATACCAAAGAAATCAAAAAATTGTCACGGCCACAGGGTAACAAACAAACGAAAAATTATCATGTTTTATACATATTCAATTTCAAGATTGATTGTATGATCATCAAGAAATCTCAAAGCTTACCCTGACGGAGGTCTCAGCTGGCTCATTCATGGGCGTAGCAGTCAGAGATCGATGCTATATATCACTGCTTTTACGTCAAAAACCAAATTACTTGTAGTTTCAACTCAAGAAAGAAGATCAATAGTGAAGTATCAATCATTGAAAAAAACAAGAGACTGAATACCTTACAGAAGCGGCCAACTGGATATAAGTTTATGAAGCTTTACTTGTTAATAATAATTGCTTGGGTACACATGGACACGAATCAAACAACACGAAACACTAATACTGCTTGATACTTCCTTGGAAGATGCATAAATGGAGCTGAGCTGCGCATGAGAACATATAATCAAGAAAATATGAACTAACCTGAAACTAGGAAATGATAGTCTTCTTTGCGCTAACATATATACGGTTGTTACCATTACAATTGTCCAGTACCTGGACAGGACAGGATGACTCTTTCGGCTGAAAAGAAGGGAAAAATCGATAATTTGTGTGGAGTGGACTGCGGCATATGTAGCTGGACAGGACAGGATGACTCTTTCAGTTGAAAAGAAGAGGATATAAGAACATATATATATATATATATATATATATAGTACGAGTTTGGTAATATAGAAGTAATCGAAATACATAGTTAAACATGGAAAATGAGAAAGCGAAGGCATGGTTGGTGTGGCCAAAGTAGGAGTATAGGCAAGAGCAGACAAGTGGATCTCATCATCAGCTAGTTGCTCCACGTACCCATAAACAGATCAGTAACAGTTCATCGATCCCACGTTGAGAGTGTTTTGTGGTATGATTGGAGTTATTTTTTAAAATGTTTTTTATTTAAAAAAATATTAAAATGATATTTAAAAAAAAAAAAATTTTAAAACACAAACAAATAACATTTTTTTGGTATACAAGAAAAACCCGTTTCGCTCCTCTCAAATTCTCTGTATAAAAATGCGAAAGCTTCGGTGTCGAGTGATTGATTTTGTCGGACGGAGGAAATTGAGTATTTGAGAAGAAGTAGAACTAGAAGATGAGTAACAACGTACAGTTTCTATAATTTCTTGGTGTAGACAAGTTTTTGAGGAAGACGAAAAGAGTATAGAATTCACGAAAATGGTAAAAAACAAGAACCCTGCCCGTACTTCATTTCTCATCTGAATTAAGAGAAGATTACGGTAGCTTAAATAGATCTGCAACGGACCAAATCAAAATGGAAGAGGAACCTTAATAGGAAATTAAATAAGAAAATAATAAGACTGACAAAAAAGCATATTCTAAGCTTAATTTAAAAGCTTTCCATACCACGAACTAGTCACAATGAGCTAATCCATCATTGAACTTGTAGAATTTCCTGAATGATCTAATCAAAAGTTACGTCCAGTTTTTTCATATATATTATTTGACACAGCCAGGCCTCTTCTTCTTGAGCTTTGACCTGTACATTTGATTCAAAAATGTATATGATAAGCTTTGTACGTAATCCAAATCAACATATCCATATCCGACCATTCAATCCTTCTGCAATAACTACAGTACCACACAACCAGTGCCGATCTCGATAATCGAAAAAAAGAACATGAAAAGGGAAGAAAAACAACTGTGAACAAGGTATGTTTAGAGCATATGATACATATATATGTTATGAACATTTTGCAAATATAACTATGAACAAATACCTTTTCTTAAGCCTGCAGATAAACCACTTTTGGCAGGAAAGAACGTTAAGCCTGCACTGAAGCAATTTCGGTTGGAATAACCCAAAAAGATAAGAGAAACTAGAATTTTTCTTTTGAAAAACATATATTAAAATGACCAGACACTGAAAATGCATGGTTCATGGTGTTTTTGCAGGCTGTTAACCAATTGTTTTTGCTCTCTTTACTGCATCCTCTCTTCTATTAGTGTGACTATTCTGAATTTCTGACACTCTCCCAATGGTTAATTCCACGACTGGTCTACTCGGCATTAAATTTAACACACTTCATATGATGCCCACGTAGGCAGCAAGCATATCAAAATTTAGACCTGCAAATTAATTAAGAGCATCGATCGGCCAGACTCCTTGATCTCTGGGAAATCACATAAAAGTAACTCAACAAGGTGATTAATTGGCAATTAATGGTAGCGTACCACCTATGACCTAATAGATTCTTCTTCACCCGCTAGGAGCTGGAATCTAAGAGATTTACAAGAGATTTTGATGCAGGCAGGCGTGAGAGTCTGAAAGCCGTGGATCACGTAGAAAGCCTAGAGAAATTGAAACTTAAGTGTGTAGTCAACTTCAGAATATGAGAAAGGCTGGTGCGGCCAGTTACTGATTCATGTGCTGACACCCACAAGGAAGAAATTAAAGATGAAGTGGATTGCCTGATTTTGCACTGCATGTTAATCTTGCAGACAAGGTAATAACAGGCATCAGCTGCTCCATCTGCTCCACAATAACAACCCATACCTTCCCCTAATAACCACATAATAAATCACAAGCATCGTTGAGCTCCAAAGTTGGAAGGGTGCTGTCTGGGTCCCAGAAGTTAAGCTAGCCGTGTCCAAGGGCATGCACCATTACCGAGCTAGCCAACTCAGTACGATCTGATGTAGTAACTTTGAGCACTCTATATCAGGAAAAGCAGGATAGTGCTGTTTAGCACCCCTGGAAATATAAGTGAAGACAACTTTTTTTGTCCACTTCTGAGAGGGCCTTTTCATCCAAATTTCTTTGTTTTCAACTTACATGAGACTTCATCAACCCGTTCCTTGATCATCACATGAAAAATTATGCAACAACACCGTTAAAAATTGAAAAGCATGATATTACCGTGCAAGATTCATTGATAGACAAAGCTAATCACGACGGGTTACAGTGATTTAAGTCAATATATATATTTTGATGTTTTATAGCTAGAGACTTGTCATTTTAGAGCTTGTTGCTCTCGTTCCATAGATGTTCAATGAGAGGAGAAATGAAAAAGAATTCAACTCCTGAATTTGAACTTGTAAGGCAAGGAAGTAAATGATACATGTCGCCTCGTACTCTGCTATACATACTTAAATCAACCTTGCGCGACGAGGGAATAGGCATACATATTTATCTATGTTAAAGGATTAGCATTTGTTCTCCCTTCCTAGACACAGCCAATTTGGCAGAACCGTGATCTGATACATGGACTTCCTGTTCTAAACAATCAAATAGCAAATACAAGAAAATACATCTAGTTTTCACTATGCTTGAATGGGTATAAATTTGCTACCCAACAACTACTTGTTTTGGATCAGATGCAGCTAAACTGTCACTCAATTCCCGCCCACTGGTCTCAAATGGGAAGAGCAGGACACAGACTACTGAAATAACAATCACAACCTCGAACAAAATGATAGCTTCCTTAAGATGGCAACCCGCCACTAGTCCAACTGCCACAAGAGGGCATACCATGCCACCAATCCTCCCTACAGCATTTGCAACTCCTGCCCCAGTTGCCCTAATAACCGTTGGATACACCTAGGGAAAAAGGAAATTACCACAAATAAATTATTTAAAACCAGTTCAAAGGTCAACTTAAAGGCGCTTGAAGCAAATCGGAATGGCATTAAGCACAATGGAAAAGTAACCAACTTCCATGGGTCATGACCATGTTATTGGCTAATTCTAATGAAGACAGGGTTACAACAAAATCACCTTCCAAATGCAATGACATATTATTCCTATTAATGGATTCAAGATAGAATAATGAAGGATCAATTCAAAGGATGCGGCAGCTTGACGATGGACAAGAAACGGATCAATTTCGTAGAATTCAAAACAGCATCTTTTTAAGAGCAGTAGCAATTCATTTTGTATGCTGACTGACTATGATGAGTTATTCACTCCCAAAAGACTCCAGAATCATTCCCGTATATAAATAAAATAGAGGAAACATTCAAGATTAGCATGAAAAGAGACAAGGATGTATATTTCTACTAGCCAATCTTAGCAGAGAAGAGAGTGGATTATATTCTTAACCATATTCCTATATTCGCCAATTGCCGATTGATCAATCTATGGTTTTATTAGCAAGAAAAATAAGCAACAAGAACAGAGAGAACAAGGGTGATGAGAAAGGGATTCCAGAAACTTGCATTTTCTAACAAATGCATTATCATGTTTCCCATCTAAAAACTACCTCCCTCAAGTTGGTTTCAATAGAAAAGATTATTGATCCTGATCAGAAAAAAAGATGAATGTGGGGAATATTTAAGCAATTATTCATTAAAAAAAAATTAAAAAAAAAAAAAACAGAAGTACATCTTCAAGCAGTCAACCACTGCTTTGAATAAAAGGTCTTCAAAAAAAATTGAGGAGTATTCCAGGACTTACCTCTGGGGCATATATTGCAGCAACTGTGAAGGTTCCTATGGCACACATGCGAGCTCCAAATAACAATGCTGTTGTCAAAGTCGCATGCTGATGGAAAACCAGGGGTAGGAGGAAAATACAAGCTAAGACAAACATGAATGCCATTGAAAGCTTGCGGCCAAATCTATCCACAATAATGGCTGATAAAAGAATCCCAGGAAGCTCTACAACATAAATTTTTAAGAAAAGATTTACCAGATCATTATTCCTTAAAATGATAATACTATATAAAAATTTAAAGGTAAGAGGTAATTACTTCATGTTGTAGAACAATTTTCAAATCTCAACATTAAGTGCAGAGAAAGTTTACTAGGCATGCAATACCTGCCAAACTAGTAATAAATACATTTATGTAGAGGCTGTCATCCTGGAGATTTTCTGACCGCAAGACAGTTGAGGAACATTTTCCTTCCTCACTACTTAGCTCTGAAGTCAACAATATGATACCATAATATGAGAATGCATTTCCAAAGAATAACAACCACAAAAGAAGTGTTGTTCGAATTAACTTTGATGAGAAAAGCATAACAAATGATGAGAAGCCTGATTTAAAATCTGAAACCAGATTTCTAGTTGAGGAGAGTAGAGGTGTATATTTTGACGGGGCAGATTCTTCATCCAGTCCAATTGTACTATCAGAAACAAGCATTCCAGGAGGAAGTTTTGATTGGTTCAGCTGAGCTATCTTCTCCAGAATATTATGTGCCTCCGTTATTCTTCCTTTCATGGACAGGTACCTTGGAGACTCTGGTACTATCCAATAAAAGAAAAGCTGGGCAATAGATGGTAAAGAGGAGAATGCAAGTAGCCACCTCCAATTCAATCTAGGCAAGACAATCTGCAATAAGTACAGAAATACAGTTACCTTAAGAAAAATACTCAATAAGAACAGTTTTTTTTTGCAGTAAAAAGATGTCATTTGAAAAACATTGGACAGAAAGCACAAGGATAATAACTAATATAACTTCAAGAGGTGCATACTAACAGATCAATGAATTAGTATGGAAGAAAAAAGGCAGCTGTCATATACCACCATGGAAGATGAAGAGTAAGGTTATGTGTTTTTCTGCAACTTTTCTGGTTCAAAAAGGGAGATTCTAAATAAGCAGACAAGAGTCCCCTGCAAGGACACTAAAGAATTTCAGACGTTAAGAACAGAGAGAATGTTTACAAGGAATAAGATAAAAGTAAATTGAAACTAAAGCATATCAGGAGTCTCCAATTCCTTGAGTGGTCGAGTTTAGAAGTCTTGGATGAATAAACCTAACGTTCCAACAGTTGAAAACTCACTCATCAAGTTTCGAGTCTCTGCCTTAAATCTCTTTTTGACAACCTAACCCTCAAAAACTTTTATCATATACGGAAAAATCTGTCAAAAAACCAGAATGGAAAAGGCAAAAGAGTAAGAGAGAAAAAGTGCACAACCCCTGCAACAGAAGTTCAAACAAAAAAGAAAGAAAGAAGGAGAATACAAAGCAGATTATCTTTCTTCTCTTACGACCGGAACTGAATTCAACATTCAACAAAATTAAAGAGCAACACCTTTTTCTCAAATCAGAGTGCGAAAGCAAATGCCATATTCATATCAATCACCTTGTTCAGATAGTCAAATAAAACTTCAAAGAAATAAAATGAAGAAGCAACAACAGCTTGGACAGTAGTTGTAGTAGTGAGAAAATAGAACACAGTACCCATGCAAGTGCAGCCTCAAAAATGGTTCCGAATGTCCAGAAAGTTGAGAAGACAACCATCCAGGTGCCTCTATGTGAAGCCGGAACAAACTCTAGAAACCAGGAGGAAAATACAGGTCCACCACCCAGGCCAACCCCAACCAAACAACGGAGAATCAACAATGATACATAATTCGGGGAGAAAGTACTCAAAAATCCAGCTGCACTGGTTATAATAGTTATTCCTAGGAAACCCTTTCTGGAAACAGAAAATGGAATTAGAAAAACTAGATAAGATCAAGATACACACACACGCACCAGGTTTGACATAAAGGAATATGATTTGTGCTACACAATGAACCCTTGAATTGTCACAGAAGCTATTGAAAACTGAGCAGTGGAAATTGAAGATCTTTCTATTTGAAAAGTGGTGAACTCAATATTAATGATGAATGGAACTAGATTAGATTCTCACTAAAAGAAAGCATCTTTAATAACGTAATATGCCCATGAGCGACAGAAGTAAAGGCATCATAAATTATATTGCCAGAAGTAGAAAAATGGCTAGTTTTCTGCAATTAATTTATAAAGTTTTCTGCAATTAATTTATGAAGTTTTCAGCAATTAATTTGCAAAGCTATACGGATACAAGTTTACAAATGGAGAGACAGATTCATTATCAACGGGGCAATAGGCATATGAAATAAAATATGTAGATGGACTTGCCTTCTTCCACAGTAATCAGAAAAAAGGCCCCAAGAATAAGCTCCAACAAGCATGCCAGCAAAAACAACCGTAGAGAGCAAACTCTCCTGGGTAGAGGAGAGATTCCACTGGGACTTGACAGCAGGACCCACAAAGGAAAGGATCATAATTTCCATGGCTTCAGCAAACCAACCAAGACCGGCATAAGCAAGCACCAGAAACTGGAATTTTCCAAAGCCCGCAGAAGCGAGGGCATCATCCAGAGTGTACACCAGCTGGTCCTCATCATCCATCTATGTGCGTGTGTGTGTGTGTGTGTGTGTGTGTACGTGTATACAAGAAATAAGACAAATATTAAGAATTAATTAATTAATCACAATATTGAAGATTTCATGACGTTAAATTAATTACAAATATACATATATTATACCCTGCTGCTGCTGGTGGTGGGGATGGAGGTCTCATCATCTACAACTGGCTGGTAATTAACGGGCATAGCTTTAGGAAGTGTGCAAGATAGCCTGATCTCTTGCAATGAATTAATTTATGAAGAAATATAAGTATACAGGAGGCAGTACGTTAAAAAGCTTCTTAATTGTATGGTAAGAAGGAGGAGGAGGAGGAGGAGATGATGATGATGAGCGTGGAGTAAGGAAAGGGAGGGGGGAAAAGAGAGCGCTGTTTGATTATTGTCTTGACTTTGACGCGAGACATGGGAGAGAAAGAAAGATGATATTATAAACATGAGACAGATGATTCGATGGGGTGTGAACTGAAAACATGAAACGTGTGGTCAAACTTAAGACAGCAGAGAAAGGGTTGTTGTTATCTTGTCTTGTTGATGGTGCAGTGCATGTGATGTGGATTCATTTGGATGTGGATGCGACGTCAACGTGGGACGACATTGAATTAATACATACATGCCTTATACATACATACATACATACTGTATATGGAAGGAAGTGTAGTCGTGTCACTTCCTGTCAGGTAGGCAGACAACAAGAAGTGCCCGTACGATCTAACTCGAAAGGAAAGAGAGAGATGCACTTGTGTAGTTGTTTGTGGCATCCCTACCTCGCCTCTGTCTTCTCTTGACTCTCCTCCGTTCTGGGCTTCGATTATTATGTAGCAGCTATGCTATGCTTTCCGACAACTACAATGGCATCCGTATCAACATTACTACATTTCGACTCCTCCATACCATACTCCTTTTTCTTTTCTTTGAGAAATACTAGCCAGGGCTCGCGATTTGTCATTGGCTGGCTGACCAGATTATAAGACCAATGCAAGTGTTTTTTTTTTAAATAATAATAATAAGGTTCGGTTCATTAATTTTTGACTGTATTTAATAAGTTTTACTAATTTCAATAATATAAATGAATGCAATGAAAATAATTAAATTGACAAGGAAATTTGACAATGTAAGGAAAAACTATGAAATTCGTTTAAAGTAAACTAAATAAAATTATAAAATTAAATTGCCAGATAACATCATATTGAAGAGTGAAACTAAAAAAAAATTTAATTAAAAAAATAACAAAAAAAATATAAGTTATTGTAGATTAACATGCGATCATAATCATAGAATTGCGATAACCCTATAAAATTAAAAAGAGAAAATAACCACAAGATCAATTTCTCATAAATCAAATGTTAAAGATAAAATTTATAAAAATATAATTTAAAAAAAAAACATAGAAATAGACATGAGTCTGAGACTAACTCCATATAATATAAACTCTAAAAAATAACGAAGTAAAATTCTAAATTTATAAAATATTAAGGAATGAAATTAAAAAAATAAAAAAATGATATGAAACAAAAAAAAAATAACAATAAAAACAATGAGAATTATAATTGATATAAAAATAATTTAAAATTAAATGTTAAGGGATGGAATTGAAAATAAAATTTAATTAAAAAATAAAAAAACAAACAATAATAAAAATAATAAAAATTTAATTTAATTTAAAAATTAAATGAAAATAAAATAAAAAACTAAGAAGTAAATTGAATTAAAAAAAAGTGAGTAGAAGGAGAAGAAGAAATACACGGTAATTATATTATTACAGTGAATTATGATTTGTATATTTTTTTTAATTTTTAATTTTAAGAGGAATACCATTAGGATAGGATAGTCCTTCTTCACAACGAGAGATTCTTGGAGGACTACAAGGATTATTAGTTAATCGCCCTAGCTAGTTCATCACACTTTGAGCTTCTACGGTTCTACCTGCTTTACCATCTTATTTATTTTCTCACATAAACGAGCTTAAACAATCTTCAACGATGAGATGGGGAGGGGGGGGTATCTCTGGCCGAGATTCCCCGGTCTGCTACTACTTTCTATCGAGTTGATTAATGTATCATTGCTATCAATTAATTAATCATTTTTTAAATATAATAATAATAATGTCAAAAAGAGGTCAAGACGACGACCAGAGACTTTTTCTCCTCCTCCTATGGGTAGCCAGCAGCAGCATTAGCAGCCTCTCCTTTTGCTCCTCCGCCATTTATATCTGATTTTGATTGATTGTTTTCTAAACAATTGATTGTTATTGATCCTTCTACCTGTCCAATTTTATTTTTTTTTAAGTATCAATTTGATCTCTTTCTTTCTTTATTTATTTCGGTCTGTCAGGTAAATTACTATATGGTATTTGATTGATTATTTATAGAGAGAGAGGGGGAGAGAGAGAGAGAATGGAGGAGGAGGGTCATATAGGTATTGGGTGAGGGAAGCAACAGCTGACGCAGCTCCTCTTTCTCTTCCTAAGAAGCTCTCCCCTCAGCACCTTCTTTCTCAACCGAACTCCCTCGGTTCTGTCTGGAATACGGTACCCACACCTATCCTTTTTCCTTCTCCCTCTCTTCTTTTATCCGAAACAAAATAAAAATTAATAAATTGCAGGCTGGAACATGGGAGAAGAAAAATCTTAATAATTGGGCCACCCATCGGATCAAGGTCTGTCATTTACTCTCTTTTTATCCCACATTATTTATTCCGCGCCTCTGATTTTTCCTTTATTGTAGGAACTGATCGTGTCGGTGGGCTCCTTGGAGTTCTCTGGTGGCAAAGCACAAATAGCAAAAGTGTCGAAATGTTCTGGTGATGTAAGTTCTTTCTTCTTCTTCTTCTTCTTCTTCTTCTTCTTGTTTAACTTTAATTTGTAAAGATGGAGTGTTTAGACTAGATCAACACCATGTTGCATGATGCATGTTGAAAGGTCAAAAAACCAGAACCTTTAGTATGTAACATATACAGAATTTACAACCAAAGTAAATGATCGATTGAAGTCTCGAAATTTCCCCTCATTAATAAAAGGGTTATCTTGTCTGCTGCTACTGTGTATTGCTTTTTTGAATTGAGACTCCATTATCTTTGAAATGGGCGAGAGAAGTTTGTTTTCCCATGAATGCTTTTCCAGAAATGTTCTTAAAAACGTAGTTAGTGATCCAAAGGGCTGTTTATCGTTTCTGCTTAAGCAGAAGTGACGCCTTCGTCTGGCATCCAAATTTTCACCTCAATCAAACCTGCCTTTGATACTCTACGCACTAAATAGCAACAACTTCTAGCCCACCCACTTAGTGTAGCAATAGATGATTGATTGATTCAGCTGCTGCTTCCTTAGTTAAGAGTCAGTTCTATGAGATTTGCCTCTTTTATAGAAGTTACTGGTCATAAGGAATTCCTACTTTAGACAGGCCCTCTCTAGGTATTAAAAAACACTAAAAGTCTTAGAGGAGTTGAGATATCCATATTTCCTTCTTTTTAACAATTCCAGACTTCATATGAGCATGTAACGAAAAGTTGACACTTTGAGCTACTCCAATTTACTCTTGACTATATGATTCCTCCTTTGTTTTTATCTGGGGAAACATGTGAAATGACATGACTTGTGTATCTTGCAATATGCTTTCTATTTAACCTCATAGTTTTTGAAGTTGATTGATTCTTGTGAATCTCTGTGTTTTGCCTTTGAATTGTCCTATAGATGCCAAATATTAGGAAAAAGCAAACCAGAAGTTCTAGTACACTCTAGTGCAGATCGAAATTGGACTGAACATCAGAAAAAAAATGTGAGATAATTGGTTACCTGTCTTATCATCTGATGCACTCACATGTAAATTTGCCCTATTAAATTCAAACTCTTGTTCTGATTCACATTATTTCTAGTGCTTTTTCTTGCTATTTTACTTTGATTTCTCATTATTATTTAGCAAGAGGTCTTGCACAAATATTTCATTTCAGAATACTTTGATCTCCACAAACACACCGTTTTGTTTTACAGATGATATTATCGTTTTCTCATTATGACGTGTATATGATATGCATGGGAAATTTATTTCCCTACTGATGGTTATTACTTGTGTGAGCAGGCATTCTTGGTAATTGTGAGGAACAAGAAACTTGTTGGATATACCTATGAATTGACACTGAAAATTAAAGGTAACCTGGTGTCACTTAAACTGCCTGCTTTCCCTCCTTCATCTATTTACCCTATCCTAAAAGAATTGGTATGTCAATGGGATTAGGGGAATGGATTGTCAAAGAGGAGAAAAGGATGGTAAAGGGCCACTTGGATTTTCCGGAGTTTTCATTTGGTGAGCTGGATGACCTGCAGGTAGGTCCTATATTTCCACTCAAATGTGTTGAGTATAAAATGAAATCTAGATGGAATTGACAGGAAAATATTGGGAAATTTAGGATGACCTCTGAAAAAAGATGTGCATCTCCCTGCTGCTTGCTCCATCATCTTCTCATCAAAATAACAGATTCTCTAAAAGATGAGAAAATATCTGTCTTTTATTTAATAATGTGGTAATAGAGTGATTCCTACAGCTATTGGTTGCTTGTATGGACAGTGATAAATGGCTGTCAAAAGGTCAAATAGCCCATAAACTTACTAATCTGTGGCAATTGTAGTTGATCAAACCATTTCTCTGTGTTTTCATCTGTATGGATATTTGTGCTAGCCTGTCAGTCTGCTCTTATCTTTAAATAGACTGCCTAATGATTAATTTCAGTTCTTTTTTTTTTTACAATGATTAATTTTAAACTCTTGGTCTTGCTATTCTAGATGCAAGTACGGCTTAGCGACGAGAAGGATCTCTCACGGCAAGATATGCTACAGATCAGTCAGAATTTGAAGCTGTTTTTACAGCCTGTCCGTGAAAAATTGCTCCAATTTGAGCAGGAGCTCAAAGATAGGTAGAAATGGGGGCCAGGAAAGGCATGTTTCCTCGAAGTTAGACGGCAACCTTAATAATTTGCAACGATCTTTTTTTTTTTTCCCAACATATGTAACGGAACAAAGGATTGTTAAAGGAGACAACAGTTACCTGGGCATACTCTAAACTTGAGATGGACTTTATTGGATACTTCTATTATGTCAAATGCATCTTGCAGATTTATCTAGGACGGCTGTCCATGTTGACCTTATCCTCTACTTAGAGGATGAAGTTTGTTTTACATGGTAATGACATAGCATGCATTTTCTTGTCTGGTCTACTGGTAATGCGACTCATGTAAAGTAAATTTCCTTCCATTGTCAGAAGGTGGCATATTAGTGATTTGAATGAAACATGATGGTGTCGTTACTCTTCTATCTGAGAACCAAACGGCCAGTAAAAATTTGATCCGACGAGGATTGGATTAGCCGGCGTTATTGTGTTTGATTTGGGAATGTCTGAAGGAGAAGACCAGATCCCAATTGTTATTCTGAAGGTGTTACCCGGCAATGGATATTCTTTAACATTCATGCTACAGTACTGTTTAGATTTCAAAAACACTTTTTTATTTTATGATCCTGTTGTAATGAAAATGAATTGAATCTTTCTACATAAACAGAACATGGAATCCAATTAAGATCAATGATATAATGACAAGATTGGGGAGGCGAGGGATCTAAACAAGGCTAATCCAATAGAGCAACATCGTAACATCTTTGTTTACCTTGAAGTTCTCGTAAACTTCTCCTACGATGGATTATTTGATAAAAGTATTGATTTGACGTATTGATTGACTGGACTAATTCGTGATAACTACATGCCAAAAGGATTCTAATGATTTAACAATGCAGTGCAGAGGAACACAAGCTACCAAAAGCTTCCCGACACGGGAGTTCTTTTTTACCCCCAAAGAATCCTAAACTTCATCGTTTTTGTTTTAACATCATTACCTTATTTACATGGAGAGAGGAGAGGGAAGCAGGGGAGCTTCATTGGTGGGCTTTTCTTGTTTTTGTAGAATACATGCAGGAAGACAGGAGCCATCACACCAAATACAGCACCCTCTTCCTCTTTCTTAACGCATGGCAATTGGGGTCATCTCAAGGTGATTTTCTTCTTTCCCATGGCCTCTTCCTTGCACTAACTTGTGCTGTCCAAATAATCCATGGTTTATTTTTCACTTTCTCTGCTTCTTTTCAGTTTTCAAGTGTTTCATTCAATATTTTTTCTTCTTCTATATAAGATGATGTTTGTATCTTGTACCGCTGCAAATTCTGAAAATATTATATTCTGGAGGTTTAGTACTTGTTGAGATGGTTTTACTGCTATAATGTAGCTTGCCCTAATTGCCTTGTGTTTCTAGATATCCTTCACTATCTGCTAACCGGAGAGAAGGTGAAAAAGTGAAGGCTGAAGAGTAGACCTCTCGTTTGAGGATCATGAAATTCTATAGTACTGTCAAGTCCTTTAATAGAAGGAAAGGGGCGATGCAAACCCATCCTTCTTCGTTGAATACTGAGTCAGTAGGCTTATATTGTTTAAATAAAAATCTCCAATATTCTGCTGTCCTGCCTGATTGCGTACAACCAAAACCACCCAATTCCCTCCCACAGGCATCCTTGTTCCTAACACGGACATTAAACGCGAGCCCTATCTTGAATGATGCTGTTTCTTATGGCTCCATTGGTCAACCTCGCAAAGGCACCATGTTCTCCGCCAGTTTACAACCATCACCTTTGACAATTGCTGAGAGTGATCTCCAGCTTCCCACCTCACCTTTCCTTCAACGTCCTCTACCTGTCGATCATATCACTCCCCCTTCAGACTCTTTATTTCTTGGAGGACAAGATGTAATTACTGAGCCTGAAAACGAAAATTTGATGGGTGTCCTGGACGAGTGCTCTGGTGGGAGCTTTACAGGTTTGCACTGCACTAAGGAGAGTTTGACATCCACTGAGAAGCTTGTACTTCAATATTTGTCCAAGGAGCTTGAAATTCCCGTCGATGACGTCTCCCAAAATTCCACCCTCAATGTGAGTAAATCAATTTTTATAACGTAAATTGTTCAAGACTTCTACTCAGTTTTATCAGGTGCTGATAGTTGTACTTAACAAGGCAAGGAAGTTGATCATGATGCAAAACGAATTGGATATTGGCATTGATCTTGTGTTAATGATCATCCAAGTTGAAAATGCATGCAGGAAGCACAGCGAGTTTCATCGATCCCTGTCACTGAGTTGAATCATAATGCAAACTATCGTTCGTCAGCTGCACAAATGGATGACAGCATTAACCGACTTCCTGAAGCTGCAACTTCACAAAAGCAAAGAATAAGATGGACGACTGAGCTTCATGACCTTTTTGTAGATGCAGTTAAATCCCTCGGAGGCCCTGATGGTGAGTCTCTTGTCTTTGATTGACCAAGAAAATTTTGGTGGTAGTTTCCTTCGATAACTCACATTCTCCACTGTTAATAACTGTAGTTGCAACTCCAAAAAGTATATTGGGTATTATGAATGTTAAGGGCTTAAGTATCTATCATGTCAAGAGCCATTTGCAGGTAATTTTTCTTGTCTAGGCTTTCCTTTATCATAACAAACAAATTCTACTAAAAATCTGTTCAATTGTTTTCATGTGCCTTGTGATTTGCAGAAGTACCGCCTAGCTAAAAATTTTCCGGAGACAAATCATGGTATGACCTTCTCATAGAAACAAGTCCATGCTTCTTGTATTAGTGACATTGTCTCTTTCGGGCAGATAATTAGAACCATATATCCTGCTTCAAACATCAATTTGGTTTATGATTCTCTCCTGTCATTGTATAGTTGGTTGGTGATTTTATTTTAGAAAATCTTGCTCTTGTACAATGGAATATGTTGTCTACAAATAAGTCCTCCTTTTTTCATGCTAACTTTTCTCTTCTCTTTGAAAGACAAGTAGTTTCGTCACATGATTCCAAAACCTATCACAAACAACTGCAAATTTGTGGTATACTGGTAGCAATGAGAGAAGATTTTATATTCACCAAATAGCTCTGTGATGCTTCCAACTTCCAATCGATTCTACCGATTCTTTTCCTCTCTTTCTTTTAAAGCTTGTGACTGCTAATCCTAACTTTCTACTTGTTTTGCTACTTGGTGTCCAGACAAGAGCACTTCCACCGTGGTAGAGAATAAAGCAGCTTCATCGAACAGTAACAATGATGCACTTGTCATTGAGTCCAATAGGTGAATGATCATTGATCGGTATCTTCTTTTTCCCTTTTTCTTTATTGGTTCAAGCAAAATCTCCAATGAATCATTCTCTTGCAGAGACGTGCAAGTAACAGAGGCTTTGCGCACACAAATTGAAATTCAAAAGTTGCTGCATGAGCAGCTTAAGGTGCCTTGATGCATTCTCGATACTCTAGTCGGCTTGATGGCTTGTTTGTTTATTTCCTTTTGTTGTAGCAATGATATCATGATAACTTCATGGCATTTATAGATGATACAATATTGACAGACAGAAGTAGGTCAGGCTTAAAAGAATGCACATTAGAATTATGGGGAAATAATTCAAAATACAAAGGGTTTTTGGAATTTGGATAACTGTTGAATGATAATTTAAAATGGTTTAAATCTAATTCATAGGCGACATAAGGAAGAATGGGTGCTTCATGTAGCAGGGACAAAAGGGCTAAGCAGGGTGATAAAAAAACATATGAACAAGTAATTAAGAATAAGAGAGCAGAATCCTGAACTTGGACACTGATTTTGTATCGCAAAGTTTTGAGAATTTCAACATCAGTCTGTAGCACCTGTTTGTTTTATGGCTATTGCGCAGGCACAGAAAGAGCTTCAGATACGCATTGAGCAGAATGAAAAGTTCTTGAGGGAGTTAATGGAACAGAAAGCGATTTCGATCTATGAGCCATCATCATTTGCTGTCCCTGCCTCAGAACCCAAACTGCTGCCTCACTCTCCATCTGCTGATGTTTCCTCACCAGGGCAAGCTGCAGTGAATAGTGATTTCTATTTATTCCAACCATCAAATCACAAAGACTCTGACGCTGTGGAATCTCTGAAGGCAAAATGTCCTAAACGGGATCGAGGACAAAAGGAACATCCGATCCTACACTAAACTAGTTGACAATTGCAGAAAATGAAAGTTCACTGGAAGCCATGATTCTGAGCATTTGATGATTGAAAAGCCTTTTGTATGATTGCTGCACTCAAGTTCTCGTGTGTAATGCGCGCCACTTGCAATTATAAGAATAATACTATCGTGCGCAAATTCCATCCCAATATGAGAACTAAAAATGTTTAGGTTTGCATCTTCAAAGAAGCTGAGGAGTGTTAGCTGAGATTTCAAGGAAAGAAAATCAGTCAAATTTATGCAGCAAAAGTTCGATGTTTCTAGCTCAACTGTTGGTTTGACGCTTCAATCTCCATGTTGAGTACATCTAATTCAATTCAAGATGGACAAGCAGTAGGTACAACTCTCTCAGTTTAAAAAGCAACAAGGGAATAAAAACCATCAGGTTACCTTTTAATTTTACATCTCCTTCAAGATTTTAGTCCTGAACATCCAAAAAAAAAAAATCGTTTCTATGCGGGTTATAGGTGGTAGTTAACTGCCACACGAAAGAGAGGAGGCAAAAATATAAGAAGAAAAGAGAAGCGATCGATGCCATGGTAAAAGAGCAGTCAAGTCCATAAAATGACTTGTTTTGTGTCATCAGAACTGCTGCGCATTTCGATCGCATGAAAGTAATAAAGCAACCATCAATCGATCGCATCAATTTTACCACGAAGTCTAATATGATAGAGATACAATTGCACATTGCAGCACTTCCACTTTTCTTCAGTTTTCAAAGGTTTTGTCTATTGTAAACCAATTTAACAGGAATTATGAGCATGGCCAAATAAGAATTAAAAACACAGTTAAGGGAAAAAGAAAGGCCTCGTCTCCAATAAACCAACGATGGGTTGTAATCAGAGGCAGCCGGGGATTGCTGGCCAAAAGATAAGGAAAGTTGTACTTGGTAAGATGCTCTCTGAACCTACTTCTCATTGTTTTTTCTCTTGCGGGATCCGCTTAGAGCTGCTTTGGTCCGCGCCCATTCTTTCACTGAATCAGCAGTCCTCATGAATGAACAAGTTTCTCCAATGGAAACATCTCTGGTATATGCTGGCTTCGTCTCTGAATTGGTTTTCTTCTCCACTACTGGAGCAGAAGCCTCAGCATTGCCTACAACAGTCTGCGGGCTCATTGCCACTCTATTTTGTACATTACCCTCCTTTCTGACCCCAAAAGCCAGCGTGCCATCTACGGTAGGAACAATATTGCTCTTCTTAAATATATCACCATGCATGCTTTTCATAGAAGTGGGAACTTCCAACCCATCAGGTTTTGATGGCTCTACCTTTGCAAAAGTAACACCCGGCAAGATATGAGTAATACTGAAAGCATTGCTGTTATTCCCACTAACCAATTGTGTCCATGAGGATTTATTGAGCCATGCATAACCTCTGCCTGGCTTATTTGAAGCAGAATCCAGTTTGGTAGATAGAGCCTCCTTGTGCCCTCCCACTTCTTTGATCCTGCTGAAATGTTCATTTTGATTTTCTTGCTTCCAGGATTTATTGTTCTCACTGTCCCTAGAGTCGGCGACTTTATCACATTTGGGTTGCTCTTCCTTGCTAGATGAATGTCCCGGCAGTGTTTCTGATGCATTGTCAGATTTGGATTGCTGTTCCAGCAAACTCCCATTACCTCCCGGCATAGCAGGCATTCCTTCACTTGTATTACTTTCTTCATTGAGAACTATTTTCCTCTTCTTATTAGAAGGTGTAGTGTTTCTTTTCTGCTTTTGGAGCACCTTTTGAGTCAGTTCATCTGTCGAAGTTTGCCTAACATTGAATCTTCGTCTCTGGATATTTGAGGTAGCAAATGGAGTTAAAAATCAAACTTGAAAGAGAAATAACCACAACAGCAGATGCCATCAAAATCAATGACTTTTGATGGACAGAGTATTAAACCGTACCTGATGAGTTAATATGGTTTCCTGTGGTACACTCACCATGTTAATTATGAGGTTATCATCATCTTCATCGATGTCCCCTTCATTCTCTTCAAGTGGTGGTTTATCAGTGGTTTTCATGGAATCATCTACTTTCTTATCCAATTCAATCTCACAGCATGCATTGTCTGAAACATTTTCCATCTGAAAGAGCTTATTCATCACAGAATTCATCAAAGTGAGTTCTTCCTTGTCCATCCCAGCACCCTGTTCTTCCATGATAGGAATGTGTCTGCATTTAGCTGCAGCTGCAGGAGGCTCCGAGTGTTCTTCACAATCACAGAAATGCTTGGGAAGTGGAGGAACTTCAACACGTCTGAAACTGTATCTGTGTTTGCCAGTTCCTCTAAAAGGTATTGACTTTATCTGCAGCACAGACAGACATTTACATGTATACGCAAATATTTTTACAGTTGGAGACATATCCAAGATTGATAACTATAACGATAAGCAATAACAATACTAGTACTCTACCTTTCCTAATCCGGGGAAGAAGAGGCGAAGTTGCTTATTTTCTGAAAGAAGCTCTTTGTTGCTGGGCTTTGAAGAAATGGGCAGTTTCTTGTTGGTGGGATCATCTTGAGCATGATCAAGATTAGGAGTGGGAAGGAGAGGATGTTGATCTTCATCTTGATCTTGAGCCCATTCACATGTCAAGCGAGCAAGATAATGCTCTTTGGCCTTCTCAAGCCTAAGCTTCCCACCCTTCCAAGCACACCCATTATACTGAACAGTCACAGAAACAGGCACAGGCAGGAAGAATTAGCCTCGGTACAAGATAGTCAGGGTAGTAACATAAAGGAAGCAATCAGGCGGTAGCAGCGTTATCAATCAATGATTAAGATGAGAAAAAAGAAATACATGAAACAGAAATGGATTGAAAAAATACAGTGTTGAAGAGCTTGGAGAGGGAGTTGTTGGAAGAAGAGAAGAAGTCGATATACGCAAAGGATCGGCCTTTGCTTCTGATGATCTCCACTGATTGAATCCCTAAGCCCAGACTCTTATTTGATGAAAATATGTTGCGCAGGTCTTCGCTGCTCACGCTCTCCCCCAATCCTCCCACGAATATCCTTATCACTGCTTCTTCTTCTTCTTCTTCTGCTGCTGCTGCGGGTGCGGCTGCGGGTGCGGCTGCGGGTGCGGCTCCATTCATCTTCATCTTCTCAGTCCCCCCTCCTTTGTTTTGTTTGCTAATTACTATCCTAGCCTCCACCATCCCTCCCAGGGCTAGTACTAATATATATATATATATATATAGAGTCCCTTTGTTGATGACGACGACGACGGGGGGCTGTTGTTTAACATAAGTGGGCTTGCCTGGCCCAACCCAAATCTATTTATGTGTGTTTGTGATAATACTCTTGTTTGACTGCATTTTTATCTGTATTTATAAATATTTATGTTTAATGTAAAAAAATATTAAATTATTTTTTTAGTATTTTGTGTAATATGCTATATTGAATATAAAAATATATAAAAAAACAATATTTTAATATATCTTTAAATAAAAAATCCTTTTCAAAACAACTCTAACATCTAAATAAATGTGGGGTAAATTAATCAAGACACAACCACGCTGCGGCCACTTGATCGCATCAACAACCTGGTAATCAACCCGCCCTCTCAGCCTGCCAAGTTTTGCGGATGCATTGGATTTAGCTTTGTTGCTGTCTTGCTACTTCGAGGATGCATTGGGTTCAGCTTTTGCTTTTGTCTGCATGCAGCGGCCTCTGTGACATTATTGGTGATGTTAGCTACGAAGAATTGCGAGCTGCATCATGTGATGATTGCAATCAATTGTAAGTCAAATACAGAAGACTGCTTTTTTCCCACCGCTGCTGCTGCTGATGCTGCTTCCTCATACTTGTTAACAGTAGATGCTAATGTTTTCTGCTTGCAATTCTGATTTCAAACACATGGAATTAAAATCTGAGAGGGATGCGATTAAAACAATATGCAACTTTCAAGTACATGTCAAAGGAAACAACCCTTCATAGATGCAAAACTGAATCCAATGTTCAGTTATTACCAAACCCCTTCTTCTGCAGGTTGAAAGAGAGAAATTTACTCGACTCGAAGTTGATTGAGTTCAATAACCTTCTTCGTCATCCCTATATAGCACCCTCAATGCCAGCTCCTGCCGGTCAGAGCCCATTATTTGGAGCCACTCCTAATGCAATTCCGGCTACAGCTCAAAATGCTGCCCCTCCCTCGGTTTCCAGTTTTGCTCAACTGGAAACCTCTCTTAACACGGGATTTGGAACCAGGCATCACTCTGTCAGATGAATTTCAAAAAATTTCAATTAGTTTAGGAATAGGGCTATTGAGGTTAATAATCATTTAATCGATGGATACTAGTAATTTTATTTATTTATTTTTAATCAAAATACTGAAAATAATTGATAGTTTATATTTAATATTCAGTAAGTGATTTCTATAAAAGATTTTATTTAATGATGGGTGAGGATTCTCTAATACTTAAATAAATATATTTTTTTAAAAAAATATAATAATATTGAGAGATATTTTAAAAATATATATACCATAAAGAATAAAGAATAAAGATTGTAAATATTTAATTTGAAGATTTCATTGTATATTTATAAACTATAAATCTTGTTTTTTTATGAATAGAAATGTATGGAGTGTAATTTTATTTTAAAAATATTTAATGAGATATAAATATTTTTTATATTTATATTAATATTTGATAGAAATATAGTGGATATTAAAAAACTTAAAAATTAAAATCAAAGATGAGCTTTTGGAAACTGAACTCTCTCTCTTTATTCATCTTCTTGGACGTCCAGGTAGAATAGTCATTTTCTTGAACATGTGAAGGGAGGATTATCATTGTCCTTTTAAATATGTTAAGCTATTTTCTTTCAGCCCCAACTTACCGTCAAACAATGCCAACCAATTTTCCATCCATAAATCCCAGTGCAATTTTGTAGGTTCTGATATTTTCAATTTTGATGTGCATGTTTTGATCTACGCCTTCTGATTATCAGTCATGCAACAAGTCTGCTTTGCAACCAACTTCCAAACCAGGCCCTTGGAAATTCCTTCTCCCCTCGGTATAGCACGACTCTTTGGCTACATTGGAGTAAACAGCATTCAAAGTATTTCTTCCTCCGTTGTCAATGCAAAACCCATCAATCCAGTCTCTTATCCCTTCCAATGGGAACAATTCTGCGTTAAATGCAGCAGGGCAAGCAACTACAAACAGTTAGCCAGCGTAAGTATGTGGACAGCCTGTAGTTTTAAAGCAAATTAAAAGCGGTCTATTCATGAATTTCTGAGTGCCACTTCATGAACTAAGCATACACTATGATAATGGTATTTCTGTAGATAGAACTTGAAAAATGTTGAGAAACAGACGATCCTCATTTGTCTGTTAGCAGATGTTAGATACTTGTATGCGTAATACTAACTTTTGATTGCCTTTTATAATCCTTCAGAAATATAGTGCAAAGGGGGACTGTTTCAGGGGATGCAAGCATCTGGTTAAAAGAAAACTGGCTTCCTGGAGAGGTACGAGATTCCTTGTGTGCTTCTCTTATATGGGACTTGCAATTAGATACGCTTTCCAAGTCACAGGTTATGAATTGAGAGATTTGTTTTTGGTAGCCAGTAAAATCCTAGAAACAAAAATATGGAAGGAGCTGGAAATGCCAGCACTGCAGCTGTGACTTAGGCCTTTGTGATCCGATCCTTGATTTCTGGTCTTAGCGAGTCTTGTTGGTCTGTTCCTTGTTCACACCCAGATTCCAGAAGAAGCACCTCCAGAGGAACATGTCTTCCAGAAAATATTTCACAGGGCACATAGAATGTAAGGGAAGTTGATTGACGAGCTATACAAGCACATTGATAATACTTGTATTAGAGAGATGGATAACCAGTATTTGGCAAGAGTAGAAGGGGGAACGCATTCTGCATCAGTTTTCCAACATTCTTGTTGCTGGGATTTGTGTTCTTGAAAAGAATCGTGGTTTCACTAGGTGGGTCAATTGCATCCTGGTGGTGTGATGTGAGCTTTTACCATGGTATCTGACTTGTTCCCAGCCCAGGATTAAGAAGGAGCATAATAGTGATTCTTTCCTGTACAAATTAAGGCCATGTTTGTTTTCTGGAATTCACTTTCCGGGAAACCACTTTCCAAACTTTCCTGTGTTTGTTTGCCATTAAAAAAGTTGGTCAACGAAAAACACTTTCCGGTCAAAGAAAAATTTGGTTTGGTTTCCAGGAAAGTGTTTTCCCTTTTGGCTGTGTTTGTTTTCCGGAAAGTGATTTCCGGGAAACCACTTTCCAAACTTTCCTGTGTTTGTTTGCCATTAGAAAAGTTGATCAACGGAAAACACTTTCCAGTCAAAGGAAAATTTGGCTTGGTTTTCAGGAAAGTGTTTCCCTGAAAAATTTGAGCGGAAAACACTTTCCGAAAATTGTGAAAAATTTAGAAATGTCATTATTTGCTGATTATATCAAATTTGATCCTCAAACTTTTGATTGCTATATATAATTTGTTTTGTATATTTAGTTTTCAATTCCATCTCT
>Ga0307515_10006264_pt1 | contig 23867 bp, 3 predicted proteins | sample 17_EM_MG_FD_194513 | JGI IMG/M metagenome (GOLD analysis project Ga0307515, IMG submission 194513) | Populus trichocarpa ectomycorrhiza microbial communities from riparian zone in the Pacific Northwest, United States - 17_EM | ecosystem: Host-associated > Plants > Roots > Unclassified | place... | reverse complement strand
AATATTCTTATAATAGGGAATTAAGAACGGGCGCTTACCAAAGCGGTTAACTAGAATTATAACCATATTATATCCGTCGCGGTCTGTAGGTAGCTTATAGAAGTCTATAGAGATATACTGCTAGGGGCGGTCGGGTATTAAGAGAGGTTTTAATAATCCTAGGGTTTTATCTTATAGAATTGTAGACCTATAGCAGTCGTTGCAGTTCCGTACGTAACGGTCAATATCTATAACTATTCCGGGCCAGTAGTAACGGTCACTAATAATCTTATAGGTTTTATTTTTTCTAGGGTGGGCCGTAGAGACCTAGGTATATGCTTTGGTAATAAGCCGGATTTATAAGTTCCGTTCCTCTGCTACTACTAGCCGTTCCCAGTACTTAAGTAGTCCATTTTTAAGGGACTATGGGCTAGTAATATCCTTTGCCTTTTTGCGGTACTCCTGTAGAGAAGGGTCCGTACGGTTTGCTTGTAGTAGTTTATTAATAAGGTTGAATTCCGTAGGGTTGATGGAACATATCTTAGCACTTGGAGATTTAGTACCTAGTTCTTCCTATATCCGAGGGTTAAGGTACTCTAGTTATAGTAGCGTCTGGGTTTATAATAAGATCTTCGCGGCTATCTAGTTATTTAGGTCCTGTTTACGTCTTATAAGAGCGTCCGCACGGTTAGTGGCGCCTAGCCTATATATAATTAGGAAGTTAAACTAGAATAGGACGTCTACCTAGCGCGCTTGCCGGGCTGTAAGGGCCTTAGTTATTATAAAGTATTCTAGGGCCTTATAATCCGAAACTACCTAAATAGGCTTAGGGGTCCCTTCTAGCTATGCTCGCTAGTGCTAAAAGCTAAAGATAATAGCCAATATTTCTTTATTGTGGATTAGGTAGTTTAGCTTAGCGTCTATTATAGTCTTTAAGTAGTAAGTAATAGGGTACCATTCTCCGTCTGTCTGCTTCTAGAAATAAACGCTAGTAATAACACTATCTAAGGCATCCGTTTCTAGCATTAAGGGCCGTTCTAGGTTAAAGTAGGCGAGTAAAGGAGCGGAGACTAGTCGTTTCTTAAGTTTATTAAAAGCCTGCTTATATGCGGTGTTAAAGTAAAAGGGCTAGTCCTTTATGGTAAGGCGGCTAAGGGGCTAAGTAATCCTGCTATAGTTCTTAATAAAGCGTTAGTAGAAGTTACAGAAGCCTAAGAATAACTATATCCCTTTTACGGTCCGTGGTGGTTCCTACTAATTAATTATGGCTATTTTTTCCGGGTCTGCCTTAATTCCGTCCATACTAATAATAAACCCTAGGTACTTTATACGCTTTACACTAAATTCTAACTTCTTAATGTCGGCCTGGAGGCTAGCCTTATAAAGCCGTTATAGGACCTTATAGACGTGCTCCTTGTATTCTAACTTATTCTTAGAGTAAATTATAATATTATTTAGGTAGGCCGTGTAGAAGTCGTCGAGGTAGTTAAAGAGTATATTGTTTATATATTGTTGGTACATAGCCAGTCCGTTAGTTAGTCTAAAAGAAAGTACTTTACACTTATATAATCTATATTAAGTCCAAAATATAGTAAGATCTATAGATCCAGGGTCTATTCTAATTTAGTAAAAAGCCTAATAGATATTGAGCTTTATAAATACCTTAGCTCTATTTATTTAGGCCAGTATCTTATTAAGTAGGGGCAGCGGATAATGGTCTTTGTGGGTTATATTATTAAGCTTATAGTAGTTAATACAGAAATAGAGTCCTCTGTTTAGCTTTTTTATAAAGAGAATAGGGGAGGTAAAAGGGGCCTGGCTAGGCTTAATAAACCCCTTTACTAGGTTATTAATAAGGTACTACTTAGTGGCCTATAATTCGGCAATAGATTGTTTACGGAGGGGGGTGTGACGGCTCGCATAAATACCTCTAAACCGAAGCTTGTGGATTGCTATCTAGTAAAGATACTAAGCTAAGGAGAAGAAGAAGAAGAGGAGGAACGCCGTTAGGGGTCACTAAAGATATAAAGGGGTCGCTAAGGCGCTAGTAGTAAGTGAGCCAATAGTAGCGTGGCAGAATTTGGCAGAATTTAGCAGGTGGCGTGCCCTAGCACCGTCACAGGGGGTATAGCTAAAGGCGTTTTCCTTATCTGACTTAATCTTAATCTTATAGTCGTACGGTCGGTGCGGTGGAAGTATATTAGATACTACCTTAGAGAATATATCCTTAAACCTCCGATATTAATAGGGTAGTTTTTATTCTACCAGCTCCTTATCTATAAGCTTATTTTCCTATCTACTAAGCTTACTTTCCTTTTCCTTAAGTATTTGGTTAATTTCGTATAAGCTAGTTATAAAAGTAATAGTATTAGGCTAGACTAAGTTCTGGTAGAATCCTACGGCACCAATATAGTAGATATTAACTGGTGGAAGGTCCATAGGTTTTCTTACAGCTATTTACCGGACCGTATTTTACAGTCTAGGGTTTGCAATCTTTCTTAGCTCCTATTCCATCTTCTGCAAGTTATCCCTTTAATCTATTAGTTTAGTATAGCGTCCGATATTTCTTACTATTCTTTATAGCTGCCTAGGGCCTAAGCTCTCTATAGGGGGCTTTTTTAGGTCATTACTAACTTCCTAGGTCTTTAATACAGGTAGCGTAATATAGGTAGTCTAGGGGCGGCGTAGTATACGGATCCGTTGCGGATTAAGCTGTATATCTTTCTTAAAGGCCTAATCCCTACGCATAGCATTAGCCTAGTAAATAGTGTTAATCTAGGGCCGTATAAGGTTTTCCATTATAATGCTGATTTCTTTTATAAAGGAAGGAGTTGAGGGTAGAATTTTAGGCTAGATAAGCCGTCTACTCTATACGTCGAGCTATAAGCCTAAATAGGCTAGCCATTTTCTTCCTAAGATTATATTATAGCTTCCTAGGTCCGTAATAAGGAAGGGGACGTTATACTGCCTTCGTCTATTAACGCGAAGGTAAATACGCAAGATAGTCTTAATAGGTGGACCTATCCGTCTATTATACCCGCGAATAAAAATAGGTTTAGGCAGTTCTTTAAGGGGTGCATTTAAAAAGTTAGCCAGCTTTACGGCATACTAGGTGTCTATTAAGGCAAAGGCATTTACTCTAGAGTTAGCTAAAGTAGAAGTTAAAACTTAATATCTATTGCGGAATAAAGTATAAGGGATAGTATAGCTTCTTTTACTAACTAGCTAACCTAGATCGATATATAACATATTAATCCCTTTTAACCCTAAAGAGAAGTCTTTCTCTAGGGTTCCTCTTTTTCTAACTCCGTACTATCCTCCTAAATTAACAGGACCTCATTTATCTTTACCTTTATTAGGCAGTTCCTTATAGGGTGGCCTAGTTAACCGCACAAAAAGCAAGCTCCTTAATCGCTAAGGGCCTATATATAGGGGTCGCTATATATAGGCCGGGTATACACCGGACCCGCAGTAGGGGTAGCTATAGGGCTAGCTGCTAGGTTAACTATTAGGGTTGCCGATTATGCCGGGGCACTACGGGCCGTTCTCGCAGTACTTGTGGTCTGGTTTATAAGGTTTCTAGTTTTTAGCTAATTGGCGCGTACCTTAATTTGATAGAGGCCTTAGTTAATAGCTAGGCAATAGTCCGTAAGTTCCTTTAACGTCTGTGCCGTAGTATAAGCTAGTAATACGGCCCGCTATAGGTTTAGGGTAAGCTTGTTAAAGAGGTCTAGTAGTAGGTCTTCCTAGGGGATCTAGGCCTACCCGGCCAGGTATAGAAAGCGGGTTTAAAAGGCTAAGAAGGTCTCCGTTGTTTTTATATTTAGGCTTTTATAGCTAAGGTGGGCGTTTTATACTTTAAAAGGGTTTTTATAAATAGAAGATAAGTATTTAATTATTTCTTCTTTAGAGATAAAGGGGTTTGCTAAGTCTTTAGTGTATTATAGGCGTAAATGCGTCTAGGCGTCTCCGCCAGTACGGCTAAAGATATAGGCCATCTTAGCTTGGGGGGTAGGAAAGTAGTTAGCATTAACTTTAAGCTTATCCCGTAATTGAAGCTTCCAGTTATTAAATATTGGGTTTATTCTATCCGTAAGTAGCGGGGGATCCACAATCTTTGCTAACCGCTTTGGTGCTATATAGGTCTTAGTAAATCCACTAAGGCGCTAGGATAGGGCCTAAAGGACTATAGCGAGTCTTTAGTTATTTAATAATAACTCATTATTAGATATAGGGGTATCTCTGGCTTTAAGCAGCTCTCGCAGTTATTTAATTTCGGCATTAGCTGCCGCAAGCTCCGCCTAGGGGGTTAAAACATTAATTATTTCTTCGTCTAAAGTATTTAAGGGTCCTATAGCTGCTTTGCCTACTACTGTGTTTCGTGGTATAGTGGTAGGGGTGTTAGGTAATTCCGGGTAATTTCTTTAGGGGTTCTAGTCTGTGCGTGTTTTGTAGGTCTTTTCCTTAAGATTTTATTCTGTTCCTTATAGTCCTAGTGATGTCCTTAGGGTCCTATTCTATGTCCTGTCCTATTTATAGTCTTATAGATATATTTAAGTTCCTTCTTAGGAAGAAAGGGTAGTTTAAGCTTTAGATAATATTAGCGACTTAGTTAATCGAGGCACGAGCACGGTAAGAGGGACGCGTAAGCCTATATAATTGGATTGTCTATAAACGAGAATCTAAAGCTAAAGAAAGGAAAGGAGAAGAAGAGCAGCGCCAGTCAAAGTAGGGTTCTTTTATGGGGTTCTCTAGTCACGTGACCGCGAAGTTTTACCAAGTTCTGCCAACTAAGTTCTGCCAAGTTCTGCCAGTGCTGTAACAAATAATATATATAAGCTCTATAGTGCACTAAGCACAATTATCTTTAATTGCGGTATATAATTTATTAGCGACTTCTAGCAACGACTAAGTAAACACCTTAAGATAACCCTAAGACTAAGCTTAGCCTAGTACCTAAAAACGGATAGCTAAACTAAAATTATTAACGCTGCCGTAAATAAGTACCTTTATGCTTTTATTAGCTTTATATAGGATAACTAGGTTAACTACCTACCGCTTATTAAGTTTACTATAAATAACCAAATTAATAAGAGTATAGGTATCTCCCTGTCACGGCACTGACCTAATACGTTGTTATAACTTAGTGTTATTATAACACGAGCACGGACCTAACCCCTAAGCGACACGTATATATATTACCTCACCTCTATATATAGATCCTCACATAACATCGTTTGTCAATTATATACAGTCACCTTGTACATTGTACCTTGATAGTCCGCACGTACTGTAACACTCCCCGTTTTTTATAAACTATAGCTTTAACCCTCGCCTTAGAATTAAGCCTATTGGCCCCCGCCTACTAATACTATTAGTATAAGTAAAGAAGGAGTTTTTTTATATAAACTCTATAGCTAACCGCTTTAAGTGGATATTAATATAGCTTAAGGCCCTAGCCCGGATTTTATAGCAACGCTATAAAAATAATACTAATACCCATAGGGATAAGAGCACGTTATTCTATAAAGGTAATATAGTTATAGTTAGCTTAGAAAATATAAAGATAAATAGACCTAAGAAGAAATAGGATAATAAATAGGACGGCCCGTATCCCGTACTTATAGTATACTAAGGGGCAGTTATAGTAGACCTCCTAGACTATATCTAAGTAAATAAATCCTTTTATATATTTAAGGTCCGCCTTTAGGCTGCGTGTAACGGAACCTTATAGCAAGAACTACGATAGGCTTGTTATTAGGCTAGGTGTGTAGGTAATGCAAATTAAAGTTAACAACGTAATAATAACTGGTGGAGTGGTTGCCTAATAGATTAACTCCAATTATATTCGAAGAATCACTATAAGGAAAGAACTATCTAAAGTAGGGACTGTAGTCCTTTAAATACACAACCGTACTCCTAGAAAACCCTCCTTATATATAATATACGTATTATATATAAGGTATATAAGTTCCTCCCATTTCTCTTATTCTATATATAGCACGTTATATAACTCGCTTACCATTCTTTATTATATAGTTCTACTGGTTTTATCCTAGACTATGCCTATATTAACTAACTAGCTTCTTTTAACTCCTTTCTAAGTAGTTATAATATTGTACTTAAAGCGTCCGTAATACTATCTCCCTCCTTCCTATCTTTGTCCTTAAAGATTCTAAATATCTTTAAGTTATTTACTAGAGGTATAATATCCGTCTAATTAATTTAGTTAATATTATTACTTATTATACCTAAAGCATCTTCTTTATTACACGCGTAACGTCATGCCCGTACTATTGCCGTGGTATTATTACTAGGTAAAATAATACCATCTCCGTATTCTTGTTGTGTAAAAGAGGAGTTAATTTATATTACGCTAGCGAGTCCTTTATCTTGGCAACCTTCCTTTTATTTAGAGTATACTAAAGCGAATATTTATTCGTCCTATAACGTTCGCTTTACCTCTAACACTAAGTATGCGCGTCCTATAACTCTTAATAGTCTTTAAGTTCCCTAAGTAATTTATTATAGGGTTTTATATTTAATCTACTGCTATAAAGCTTAATAGTAACCTAGCGTAGGCCCTTACTAAGTTTAAGTGTTCTTAGGATATGGAATAGAAGGCCCTAAATACTCATATCGTGGCATCCGCTTAACTGCTTCGTCTTAAGAAAGTATATAAGAAGGTCCGTTTTAAGAAGTAAAACTTATAGAATAAGGTCTATAGGAACTTAGTAATAAGAAAACTAACTCTCTTCCTGTAAAGGGAATAACTCTAAGTAGTTCGGCAGTTGCTCTTCCTAGGTCCCCCTTAGGTAACTTATTTTTTAACAATCCTTCTTTATTAATATTACCTGACCTATTTTCTTCTAATACTCCTATACCTTTCCTATAGCATTCTTTAAATTCTCTAGTAGTTTCTAGGTAGTCTTATTATAGCCTATCTACTTAACCTTATACTATATTTTATCGTTAATGTCCTTATAACTAACAATCTTTAAAACTTACTATTTATCTTTTTCCTATCCTTTATACGTGTCTGCTTTATAAACTAGTAGCTTAATATTCTTATATACTGGCTCTAGTATTGCGATATACTATATAGGGTAGATTTTTATTTTAGCTAGTAGGTTTAACTTAAATGTGACCGGTGAAATTCTCTATATAATTTTAAAAGGTCCTAGTCTAACGTAATCTAACTTCTTGCTTAGTTGTTAACTCTTAAAATTTTTATATAGTAGCTATACTTTATCTCCCTCCTTAAGATCTAGTCCCTTAGATCTCTTAGCGTTATAGTACCTTTTTATCCTTTACTATACCACTTTTGCCGTTTCCGTGAGGTTTTTATAAAGATTTATTAATATCTCTATTTTTTACTTAGCTATACTACTTATCTTCTTTGCTTAACGTGGCGATAATGATGTTCTTAGCTTATATCTATAATTTGCCTTAAATAGTAATATACCTATTCCTTCCTGTGGTGTTATATTATATATAAACTATATAACTAGTAATAATAATACCCAATTATTCTATACGTGATTAATATAGTGCCTTAGATACTGTTTTAGTATCTAGTTTAATCTTTCTATTTAACCGTCTATCTGTGGATAATATGCGGTAGAAGTTACTACTTAAACTCCTTACTCCGCTAAGAATACTTCCTAAAATACTGCTATAAATCTTAGATCTCTATCCAATATAATCTTACTTAGTGCTTTATATCTTGCGAATACTTCTTTAATATAGATTCTAGCGATATCTTTTATTAAGATTTCTTTTATACACGCTATAAAGTATCCCTACTTTATAAGCTTATTTACTATTACTAAGATCACGTTATAATTTTGTCCGGTAATAGGATCTTTTAATTTTGGTAACTTAATAATAAAGTCCTATAATATAACCTCCTATAGTCTCTCTAGTATTTTAATAGGTTGTAGCCCTCTATATAGCTTATACCTCGTTAGTTTATTTCTCTAGTAATTTAGATATTCTTTTATAACCTTTTATACTAGGTTCTAGATTCTATTAATAATATACTCCTTCTAAAGTCTTAATACTAAGCCCGTAGCTCTATTATGTCCTTAAGTTAGTCCCTTATAGAAATCTTCTATAAAGTGCTCTGCTATACTTTTTAGGATATACTTTACTTTTTAGTTTTTATATATATCTGCTTATAGATCTTCTAGCTATACTTTTAGAATCCTTTATACTTAAAAGCTCTCTAGTAACTTATAAACTTTCTTTAGTTCTTCCTAAGTTACTATGATTTTTAGATAATTATATCTAATTAATCTATTTATATCTTTTCGCAATAAAGCCCCTAATGGCTTCTTATTATTTTATAGTTTAGCTTTTTAACTTAAAGTATCTGCTCTTGTATTATCTATACCCTTAGTATACTAAATCTTAAAATGGTATTCTGTAAGTATCTCTGCCTATTTAACCTGTCTTTAGTTAAGTTTCTTTATTATTAGGAATCCTATTAGGTTCTTATAATCTGTCTTAACTATAAATAGTTTTTTTATACCTTATAAAAATGCTCTTTATTTTTTTAATACTATAACTATACCTAATAACTCCTTATTATAGATGTTATAGTTTAACTCTAATAGTATTATCTTCTAACTATAGTATACTACTAGGTGCCATCTATCTAGATGCTTTTATATAAAGTATGCCCTTAGTATAAAGTCTAATATATTTGTTTTTATAACCGTTTCTAGTCCTAGTTAATAGATCTTAAGAATTAGCTCCTAGGTAAATAACCTCTTAACTTCCTTAAATAGTTCTTATTGTTCCTTTCCCTATACCTATAGTTCTTCTTTCTTTATTAACCGCGTAAATGGCTTAATATTTTTTAACTATTGCGCTATAAACCTTCTGCAGTAATTATAAAACCCTAAAAATAATCTTAACTACGTAACGTTCTTTAGTTCCTACTAATTTACTATAGCCTTAATTGTTTTTAGATCTATGCTAAGTTGGCTTAATTTAATAATAAATCTAATAAAATTGGTTTTCTTAGTAAAGAACTTATATTTCTTAATTACTACTAGCATCTATTCTTCTTATAGTCTCTTTAAGACCTATTTAACGTATTCTCTATGCTCTTCCTTAGTTATTAAGTAGATAATAATATTATTAAGATATACTATAATAAATTTATCTAAGTGCTCTTCTAATATATTATTATTTTACTTTTAAAACGTTGCTAGTGCGTTTATAAGCCCGAATTATATAACTAATGGTTTATATAGTTCTTCCTTTAACCTAAAGGCTGCCTTCTATTTGTTGCCTTTCTTAATTCTAATCTAATAGTACGCCTATCTTAGATCTATTTTTATAAAGATTTACGCGTTGCCTATCCTATCTTAGATTTCGCTAATTAAGGGTAAAGGATACCTATCCTTTCTAGTAATGCTATTTAACTGTCTATAGTTAATATATAGCCTTAGTTTGCCATTTTTCTTTAGTACGAATAGTACTAGATAACCCGCTAATAATTATAATAGTCTAATATATCCCTTTTATAAGTTCTTTTAGATAAACTCTTTTAGTACTCTACCTTTTTCTTTAGTAAGCTTATAGATTGGAAAGAACCTTAGACTTATTTCTAGTTCTAATTCTATTTTATAATCCTATACTATATACTTTAATAGCTTTTTACTTTCTAGTAACTATAGTTTCTTGCTATACTTATAGTATCTCTTTGGTATATAGCTTAACCCTTCCTTAGTTTCTTTATAGGTTGCCCCTACTTAGTACTATACTAACTTAGCTTATTATTATATCTTATAGCATTAAGTATCCCTAATATTAACCTAACCTATAACCCAATTAATCTTTGGATTGTATTCCTATAACTAAGGTATTCCTAATACTACCTTATTATTCCCTAATGGTAATATATTAAAAGATATCTTAATTTATCTCCCTTTAATAGTTAGCTAAATAGGTCCTATTTTAAGATTAATAATACCTCCTCTATAGGCTACTAGATCTCCTAAAATTATTACTAATAGGTAAGAATATTCCTTTTTCCTGTATAGTAACCCCATTCTTTTAACTGCTACTAGCGAGATATAGTTCCTTATTGCTCCACTATCTATTAATGCCTTAAACTATTGATCTTGCCACTTAACTCGTAAATTTAGGTATTGTCCTTAAATTCCTTTAAGGGTCTAAGGCTCTACTACTAGTTCCCTCTAGTTTTATAGGCCTTTACTTTTCCTAACTATTAGCTGCTTAATCCTATTTATACTTAGTCTAACTTAGGCTAATACTTAGTTCGCTTTTTGTCTTTAATATACTATAAACAGGTATTCTCTAGATATTCCCACCATTACTATCTATCTAGGTATTCTTCCGTAAGGAATCTTCCTAGCTAAAGTATTAAGTCCCCTTATTCTTAAACTTCTACTAGGTGCTAACTATGTATATACTTAGCGTTTTAATATTTTGCCTTATCTGTTAACTAATATATCCTTACTAAATATTTCCGATTCTTATCTTTTAGTGCTCTATATATATTGCATGCATTATCTATATATGCTATTCACGATAGTATATAATATGCTTAGTGTCTTAGGTTAACTCTTAGTTTATCTTTATCTTTAAGTTTAAACCTTTCTTATATTAATCTAAGCGTTGCGACTTTGTTCGCAGGTATTAAGATTTACCTTTCGCTTCTCTAGTTCTCTAATTGCTTCTCTAGATCTTTTAATGTTATAATTAAGGCTCCTTTAATATAAGTTATAGCCTTTTTTTATAATTGGGTGGTCTTAGATAACTTTCTTATCTAATTATATATAGAAATCTTCTTACTTATTATTATATTATTGTCTATACTACTTTTAGTATAACCCTTTAAGTATATATAGTTTATCCATAAGGAAGTATCTTCTTATTACTGCGTTGTGATAGCCCTTTATATGTTGTTCCTCGAACCTAGTTAGAATCCCTAGATCCTCTTCTTATTCTAGTTTAGTAAGCCATTTAGCTCTTAGTGTGCCTGCTCTAGGCCTATTAGTGACCTTTTATATAGGTACTCTGTCCCTTATACGTCCTAATATACTAGATCTTTTATTTAGTTTCTGTTCTTGCTATAAGGTAATTCTTGCTCTAAATTCCTCTATGGTTTCTTTTCTTTTACGTCTTATAAGTAGATCCTTAAAGTCGTCGCACTTCTTAATCTTAGTATTAACTTTTTAATCTTTAGGCCGAATACTGTGTTTCCCTAGTAAGTCCTTTAGGTTTATATATCTGTCTCCTAGTCTAACTGCTATTTATATTATAGATTCTTTAATCTATAAAGAAGCTCCTTACCTCTTGCCTATAGGTGTCCTTATTTATACTTTAAATTCTTAGTCCCTTGGATTCTTTAATCCTAAGCTCGCTTCTAACTTAAGCTTAGCTCCCGCCTTAGTTTAACTAGGCGTCTATAGTATTCTCATCTTATTTTAAGAGTCTTAAATCTCACTTATCTTATCTTAAGAATCTTATAACTGTGGGAAATACTATCCCGAGCTTATTTATATGTCTCTAAACTAAGCTGCTGCTCTACTCTATTGGTTTTCGTCCGTTATAGGTCCTTAAGCTATCCTTATCTTGTTTTTGGAATCTTAAATCTCTTTTATCTCTTCTTAAGAATCTTAAGCCTTTAGCCTTTTGCCTTTATTAAGGGGTAAGCTAGCACTAGCAGTCGTCTGCTTGCTTAATCTTCTTTAGATATTACTCCTTCTATCTTATAAAGCGATAGATACTATATCTAATGGTGTTATAATACCTATTACTAAACCTTACTCTATAGCGGTCTTAGTCTCTACTTCTATTATAACTTCTCTAAGGTTTACACATTCCTAGTAAACTGCCTTTATTTCCTTATTATCTGCAAATATTTCGCCTATATTAAACTCGTTGTCTTTAATGTCTAATCTACGCGATAGTTTATTAGTTCCTCTATACTCTATAGATTTTGGCTCTTATAGCTAATAGCTTACACTATATTTAGCATCTTTATAAATTTAATATGCGTTATTATAATAAAACGTAAAACTTCTAATTAAACATTCTTTTGTTCCTTATAGTACACTATTATCCCTCTATATATATATATTTTCTACTAGTCTAGTTCCCTTTATTATATAATAACTCTAACTATTTTTATAATCCTTTATAAAATGACCTTATTTTCCGCAATTTATATAAGCTCTATCTCTAAACTACTGATTTTACTATAAAGTCCGCCTAAATATCTTCTGCTGCTAAGATCCCTAATTTAGCCTCCGCTCCTTAGTCCTATAATTACTAAATCCTTAACCTCTAGGTTTCTATAGTTTCTTACTCTATCTCTTATAGGCTTCTTTAGTACTACTTAGGTCCATTAGCTCTGCGCCATACTATAGTTTTTAACTTAGCTTTAGTTGTTATACACTTTATATCTTATATAACTGTAGAACTCTATCCTAGCCTTACTTAGCCTATTCCCTTTAGTAGATCTAATTATTAATCTTAATTGCTTAATCTATTAACTCCCTTAGGGTATCCGCATCTTCTATTAGGATAATTATGTTTTAGACTTTAGCCTTAAGTCCTTATTTATACTGTGCTATAAGCGCCCTATTATTTTACTTAACTTATATTGCTAGCGTCTAGAACTACGTTGTGTACTTAATTACTAAGGTTTGTTATGTAATGTCTTAAAGTTTTCTTTCCGCTATAGTCGTCGCCTCCAAATCTCCAAACATTTATATAAGTTGCTCCGTAAACCCTTCCTAACTTAAGAATATAAATCGTATATCTTAATTAGTAGTTATTATTCCATTAGCCTGTATCTCTATAAGGTAAGATTTAAACTATTTAAGTGCCCTTCCTAATAGGAATAGCCCTATATACGCTATCCGATCTATAGGTGTCGCTAGCTTTACTCCCTCTTACGTAACCTTAAAATGTATTTGCGTAAGAAATCCTTTAAGCTTTAATCTCTCTCCTAAGAATCTCTTAATTAATAGTAACTTAACCTTTACTGCGCCTATTCTATTAATCCTTTATTTAAGTATTATATTATTTTCTATTAACTAGTTAACTATTTCTTATAGTTATCCGACTATTACAGGTTGCTGCGAGTTAGTATCTACTATACTAGTATCGCCTCCTAACCTTAAAGTAGTTGCCGCCGTTAATAGCGTTATAGTAGCTGCTTTTAGTGGCATATTGTTTAACTTTCTATATTTAATACTATAACTAGGTAGTAATTATATAATGGAACCTTATAGTAAGAACTATAATAGGCTTATTATTAGGCTAGGTGTATAGGTAATATAAATTAAAGTTAACAATATAATAATAACTGGTGGAGTAGTTGCCTAATAGATTAACTCTAATTATATTTTAAGAATTACTATAAGGAAAGAACTATCTAGAGTAGGGACTATAGTCCTTTAAATACACAACCGTACTCCTAGGAAACCCTCCTTATACGTAATGTACGTGTTATATATAAGGTATATAAGTTCCTCCCATTCCTCTCGTTCCACGCGTAGCACGTTATATAACTCGCTTACTATTCTTTATTATATAGTTCTACCGGTTCCATCCTAGACCGTACCTATATTAACCAACTAGCTTCTTCTAACTCCTCTCTAAGTAGTCGTAACATCGTACTTAAAGCGTCCGTAACACTGCGGAAAAGATCCTTAGCTAAGTAAATATTAATATTATAGAGCGCCGCAATATATAAGGACGAGTAGTAAAGAGAGATAATAATGGTAATATAGAAGATAAATAGGAGTTTAAAAAAATCCTTAATATATATAACGAAGACCCCTAAGGCCTAACTTATAAGATTAAATGGAAATATTATAAGGATATAACCTAGCAGCCGGAAGAAGACCTAAAAGGTTGTAAATAAGCTATATAGCGCTTTTATAAGTAATACCTTAAAAAGCTAAGACCCCTAGACTGGGCATAAGATAAGGAAAAGCTATGCTGAGGTTATAGCTAACTACTATATTAAAATTTGTGGTAGTTAAGATGTTATAAAACTTTAACCGGCGGTTAAAGTTATTTAATTAGCTAGATTCTTGCTAAGAAACGCTATATGGATTAATTTAGGTGGTAGTATAAAGCTTTGCCAACCTTACTTACTAAACTAACTAATTAGGATTTTCTATACCCGGCACGGAAAATCGCTATTAGCTCGGTTAAGGGCGGTAAGTAAAACTAATATCTTTACGGTAAAAAACAGGCGACCCTATATACTGCCTATTTTAAAGTTATTTATTTAGTTTAAGGACTAAACTATCTAGGGGAGAGGAGTACTGTTATGGCACTAACCTAACGTATACTGTTTTATACTGTCTTATACTATTTCCTACTATTAGCTAGCCCACCACTAGTGCTTTAGCAGCTGGCACTACTACTTATATATAATACCCCCTTTCCACCTTCTTCTCCTCTTTATACTATAACGTAGTTATTTAGTCTACTTTATTGCAGCACTATAATAAAACTTATCCCTAAGTTAACTAATTATATATAGAGCGTATAAAGGCGTCCCTTTTTTATACTCTATAAATAAAATTAACTAGTAACTTAGGGGGGTATTCTATAAACGCTGTTTTAGCTAAAGTAGCTACTACTACCTCTTACCGTAGCATAAAACTCTACGTAAAGTTAGTGCTAGTAAAGTAATATATAATGTATAGGTAACTTACTAGGTTATTACGGGGGACCATAGCTTAGGCTAAGGGGTCTTCCCTAGGGTTAAGCGCTATTAGGTTAGTTAAAGTGGTCTTAAAGAAAATAGTAGAATACTTTAATCCGCCGGCGCTAAGTTTATAAGGGTCGCTTATATACTATACGTATACTACTTACTAATTTAGTATAGTAGCACTAGGGCCGCCTATAAGGCCTATAACCTATAACTTTTGCTATAATATAGGTAGTATAGTATTAAGGACTATCCTCTTACTACTATTTTTAAAGCCTTTGGTATAATTTAGGTGCCGGGATAGTATATTAGTGGGATTTACTTTACCTAGCTTATATTTAATCTTAAAATTAAACTTAGCTAGTTTTTTTTAGCGTACTGGGCCTAGTAAGCAGATAAGCTCTTAGTGGTTATAAAGTACCTAAGATTATTGTAATCGCAGAGCACGCACGTTATATGCGCGGCGTATTTAAGGTAATAGCGCTATGTCTTAAAGCATTATACTATAGCAAGTAGTTCTTTATTATACGTATTATACCATACTTTTAGGCTAGTAAGCTTTTAACTATAATAGGCAATTAGGTGCTAGTGGAGTTAATCTCCCTACTCTAAAAGCTGCAGAAGTATACCGCTATAGGTATAGTTAGAAGCATTAGTAATTACTATTAGGGGTAGATTAGGGTCGAAGTAGTAAAGTAGAGTCTATTCGGCGCAAATCTTTAATAGAGCTCACTTCTGTATAAACCTCGTCGCCCTACATCACGCAGAAGAAACCGTAGAAAATGAGGGCATAGGCAGCCTTAATAACGAGCAAAGTCCCTTTATTCTGGCAGCTTGGATGGACACGACAAATATCCGCATTACGCCTGTGATTCACTCCCATACCACTCTCGCCGAAGCTCGCAATGGGCCTATATGCCATACTAGCTGCCCAAAAGCGGATAGGTACCCTGCTTACTACCTACTAAAATCACTTTGCTTCTAGAATTAATATAGACGATCCTATTTCCATCGCAAAAACTTACCTAAATTTCCGGCCAATCGTTGCCTATATCCTTCACCTTCCACCTGCTGGCGAGTCCACTAACTCGGCGACATTTCTCGGCAAATTATAAGCTTCACTTCCCTGCATGTACGGCTGGTTTCCCCATTCACCGCTCTGCACCTGCGCCCACATCGGTCTGCTATCCTGTGACGGACTCGGAGTCTGCATGGGCGGACTGCCCGCGTCAGCCATTAGCGGTGCACCAGACGCAGGTGACAGCGGAGGTTTCGGGGCCTGGGCCATCTGGGGTTGCTGATACGGGGGTTGAGGGCTGAACTGGGGCGGGGGTGTCGGGTACGGCTGTTGGAACGCTGGCTGATTTTGGAAGGCTGAAACAGGAGGGTTCTGAGGTTGAGATTGGTTCCGTTTAAGTTTGAATATCCAAAAGAGAAGGCCGGCTATCGCAATGGCCGCGAGGGGACCAACAACTGCGCCAGCAATCCAGGCTTTACTTTTAGGCCCAACGGCAGGGCTAGGTGTGGGAGTAGATATGGCTGTGGATTCAGATGTGGGTTGCGGATTGGTTGAACTTCGAGTCGTGGTAGTCGAAATTGAAGTTGTCGCGGTGGTTGTGGCTGTTATAGAACGAATAAGCTAGATAATGGCAGAAGTACGTTGAAGTCTTCCACGAGTATGAGATATAATACTTGTAACCGTTGGAGTAGTGGCATAGAAGTACAGTTGTGAACGAGATGCACAACCTATCCAAAGAATCGGTGAAGCATCCCCAACTGACTGGAGAATATAGTCGGTGTTACAAGAATAGTCGGAATGAGAACTAGAAATACTGGTTAGATCAAGCAATACGTAACAGGGTCTAAAGATTTACTAACCACGGGTATGTATAACCTTGGGCAACCTGTGAGTCTCCGAAGCAACTTGTATAAGGTGCGCAACCAAGACTAGATTCGTAACTACTAGGGCAACAGCCTCCGTAGGTACTTGATGTGCTCCAGAAATCACCACTTAGACAGCTAGAAGTATGATCTGCGTTATTGCAGCTGTCTTAGTATTGTAGCCACCCTAGATTGCCTGAAACTTCTCACAGCTTAAATCTCCAGAAGTACTGAAGTATCCGATAAAAGCTGGGTGACCTCGGCGCGCTAGTGACGGCGGCGATGTTATTAAAGGCAATGCAGGTAGGGCGCCTGCAGAAGCAAATGATGCGAAAAGGAAATTTAAAAGAACAGTTCCATATATGATCATGGTGATCTGCATGGTAGAGTAGCGGATTCGTGTCCTGAGGTTGCCAAGATCTTCCGAGCTTATAGACAGAGAGCCCCTTTGGTGGGTGAACGAGAATTAAATATCGTGGAAAACGGGTGAAAGGCTGGAAACAGTAGTTTTTGACGAGCTGGAGCTAATGCCTGGACTGCTTTGACCCAGTAAGCTGGAATGCCCAATTTTTATTTCTGCTAGTGCACGGATCACTTGATGGTAGGACCCTACCGTTGCATGGGCATGGCCTAATTCTGGCCCATTGCCAAGAGTTGGTGGAGATACGGCCACAATAACGGAGAGGGCATTGCATGTTTATGATTACAGCTCTAAGACCAACGAAGACAGGGCATAAAAGGGAGCATTTTGGCAGATACGACTTAGGTGTCTTGATAGACTTGAGGTGGACTTCAGGCGTCGCGACTCGCGAGCTGAGGGGGAGCTTTGGCCACCTCAGCATTTGCGTTTTGCAAGGCTGAAGTAGCTATCACCGATTATCGATCCAGGACGCCCTAAGGTGGTCACATGCATTGATAGCACACCATCCCGGCGCATCTGGTTGAAAGCGCTGCCGATCGTTCGGAGAAACCCGCCTGTTTTACGGAGGTCGTTAACATCCAAATTTGCACTTTCCTAATTAGGAAAATTGACTTACCGCCCACCGGCAGAATATAAATTTTAACGATAGACGTATTAAATTCGTTTTTAAAGCTTTAAATAAAAGGCAATATATAGATAATTAATTGATTAATTAATGAACTAGCTATTTAGAAGGTAATAACAACTACATAGGCGCAGCTTCCTGCCCTACGATAACTCTATTAAGGCCTTTACTGCTTAAGCGGAGTCCTCTACGCCCTTAATTTAAGGCCTTAATTCTACCTTCTTAGCAAGCTTTTATATAGAGTCTTAGTGTTAAATGTATTCTAGAGGAGGCTTTATAGGAGGCTCTACTTAGCGTAGATTTCTAGTAGAGCTACTAGTAAAGCTATTAGTAGAGTATTTTATAAAGCCTTCTATAAAGCTTTTAGAGCTTTTAGTAAAGCTTTTAGTAGAGCCTTCTATAGGGCTTTTACCTTAATCCTTTTTTACCTAGTTTATAGATTAGTTAATTATAATCTATTAAATATCCGCTACCTTATAGTGTTAATTATTATACCTATTTAAAGCCTACTACTATAGCCTAGTTTAAGGCTCTATAAAGCTAACTCTAAATATTAGCTTTATTAAGTTTCTTCCCTTTATATTTAGCTAATTTTAAATTAATTAAGTAGAAGAAGGAAAAAGATTAACAAGTAGTAAGCCTTAAAAGGAGCCTTATAGGAGGAGGTCTTTAAGCTAGTAGCTAGTGTAAGTAATGCCTATTTAGGTTAATGTTGTTACTAAATCTTTAGATCTTAATTATCCTATAAAGGTTCTAAGTTAATAAGTTTATACAGTAGATAAGGACCTATCTATATAAGTAGTAGTGTTACGGAGTAAGTATAGGCGGCGATAATATATAGCAAGGCAGATATTATTAAGCTATATACATAAACTGTATAAGGAAGTCAAGACGTTGCGTAAGGAGAAAAGGTAGGAAATGAAAAGAAAGGGTATATATTATGGACTTAGTTGCTTAGTTAATGCGTACACAAAGCAGAATAGGATTTAGGTGGCGGTCCTAGCAGAACTTAGCAGGATTTAGTGGAACTTAGTAGAACTTAGTAGAATATAGCAGAATGCGGCAGGTTGCCGTCAGATTGCCGCAGATTGCTATTAGATTACTATCTCGTGGTCAGTCTCTAGTTGCTAAGTCGGTGGAAATAGGTAGATGTGTATAAGGTGTTACGGGGGTGTCCCGTAATAAGTAGAAGCTTTAGCGGCTAAGGCTTTAAAAGTATCTGCTTATATAAGGGATATTATTACAGCTACTTTAGGTTACCCTTGAAACAACCCCTAGACGCCCCTTAGATGGTCGCCAGTTATATACTAGAGGTATATACCTATAGTATATAGTCTCTATAGTCCTAAAGGCCTTACCTTTATAAGGATTTATCTCTCTTACTAATCTATTCTATTCTATAATTATGTTCTTATAGCCCCCTATCTATAAAGTCCCCTTATATTTAAATCCTTCCTTCTTTATTTAGAAGGACAGCTAGCTTAAAAACTAGATTTTTTATTTTTATTTTTATTTATACCTACTATCTATTCTTAAAAAATCTCGCGATAACCTAAATAGAAACTCCATAAATACCTTATAAAAAGCCGTTATATTAAAATAGGAAGGCCCTTCTAATAGCGAGAGATTGCGACAATATAAATCTTTAAGTAAGATGGCTAAATAAGCCTTAATACCTAGATGTACCAAAGGTTTAAAAACTCCCGTGTATTTATAGTTACCGCTAAGGAAAACGTAGATACCCTCTATAATAGTTATAATACTACTAAAAAGTAACTAGAACCCCTTTAGCCCCACCTAGGCTAATTAAAAGATTAAGCGCTAGAAATAACTTTAAGATCTTCTTCTAAGTTAGAAATACTAAAGGAATATACTAATATATTTAATTAGGGGCTTAACAAAAACTCTCCCAGAAGACCACTAGCCTATAATTAGTATAGTAGTAGTATATAGACTGCTTATAAGCTAAGCGGGCCTACCTCTTTAAGAAACTTAACCTAAATGCTAACTTAAGACCTAAGGCTTATTGGGAAACCTATACTAGCTACTAGTACTAATACTACCTTTATAGCTAGAGCTTCCCTAGGCCTAAGTTTAAAAGTTAAAAGCTCTATACTAATCTTCTTTAAAATAGATATTAGGAAGCTATTATAAGGATCTTAAAAGCTATATAGAAGGAGGCTACTTATAAATATATTAAACCCCTTTAAGAGCAAATCTAGATCTAGTAGGGATTAATTTAGGCTAGATAAACCTTTTTATAACCTAGATAAGGCTAAGGGCTCCTTAGGGGCTACTTAGTACTTACCTAAGGAAGTATAGAAGACTTAAAGAGGTATCTATATAATAAATAGAAAAAGGATATAGACTAACTAGCTAAGGCCTCTAATAGTTTAGAACTCTATTATAGACCTAACGCCTAATAGCTAGATAATTGGGTTTATAAGGTAGATAACTTCTTTAAGATATTAATAATATAAGATAATACTAAAGAACGTATACACTAGATTATTAGTAAGATTAAAGACCAATTACTAAACCAAATCGCGCTTAATTAACTTAATAAAGAGTAAATTACTATATAGCTATAGCTATAGACCTTCCTAAAGAGTTAGACCTAAGATCTGTATATTATATAATATAACAATATAGAATAATTCTAGAATAGTATATAATTAGACCGTTAAGACTTCCGCCAGTTTATAAAAACTTATACTTAATAGATAAATCTAAAGCCCTTTAAAAATAGGGACGGTAATATCTATAAAAAGGAGAAGATTAGATTTATCTAGGCTAAAATTAAGCTAGTAATTTATAACAAAATAAAGCGCATAAAAGCCCTACTGCGGATTACTATATATACAGATTTTAAATAAGCGGTTTTAAATACTAAAGATATAGTAAAAAACTAGACCTCTTTTAGTAGAAAATTAAGGGGTTACTAAAAGTATAGGCACTTTAATAGTAATATAGAGCAGACCTAACCTTTAAAGAAGCCGTTTTTGAAAAGAACTTTAAAAGGGTTAAAGTTAAGGACCTTAAGTAATAGGAAAAACTTCTAGGGTTAACCTAATACCTATCTGGCACCTTTATAGAAATACTATAAAATATTAAAAGAAAACTTCTCTAAAGGTAAATCCTATTAGAAAAATAAGTAGGGTAATATAAGGGGACTTTGTAGACAAGGGGCTATAAGGCATAATTGTAGAATAGGATAGATTAGTAAGAGAGACGAATTTTTAAGGATATAAGGCCTTTAGGATTGTAGAGACTATATACTATAGGTATATGCCTCTAATACGTAACCGGCGACTATTTAAGGGGCGTTTAGGGGTTATCCTAAGGGTAACCTAAGGTGTCTGTAATAATATCCCTTATATTGCCCCCCTCCTTTTTATAGTTAACCCTTAATCGCTATTACCTTATAGTAGGGAGATTATAAGGGCTTATCCCGGAAGGAATTTAGAGAGATATTAAAGAGATATAAGTATGCCGCTGTATATTATCTATCTATCTAACCCCTACTTTAAACTCCTAAAAAACCTTAATAAGGAAAAATATAACCAGAGAAAAAACGTAAGAATTGCTAGGAGACCTATTAGAAGCCTACTAGAAGTATACTAATAACTACCTAGGCTAATATAGGGATTTTTTATATAACTCTACTTTTAAGCCTTTATACTGGTCTGTAATTAATTATAAGTATTATAGGTAATTTAGTAATTTAGTATAATTTTATAGAACCTTTTAGTATAGGATTTAACGTATAGAGTCTTGGCTTACTATTATCTTTAACTACTAAAATATAGTCTATAATCCTTTCTTATAATCCCCTATATTATTAACGCGTTACTTCCGCATTTGCCCTTAGGCTATTAGATATAGTTAGGGTATTAATTAGTTAATTAAAGAGACTTATCTTTTAAGATTTAGTATATATGCTTTTAAATCTAGCAGTCCTATACTATATATTTAGCGTAGCTCTACTACTTAGTAAATAAAAGGGACACTTTATAATAGTACCTATAGCTATTATACGATTATTAAGAACGTCTATAACGTTATTCTTTAATACTATAGTATTGTTTTAGGTATAATTTAACCTATATACGTCTTTAATTAACGTCTTAATTGCCTTCCCCCGGCCGCGTACTTAGTTTTTATAAGGAAGTAATGGTTAGATAATATATACTCATATATCCTTTCTTTTAAATAACGCTATTATAACGGAGTTATATTAGTAAGGTTGGGGCTATTTACTAAAAGGGTATTAGAAGGTAAAGTATAAAGATACTATGCTTATCGAGCTGCTTTTTTTCTTAAATACCTTACTTCCCGCCATTAACCGTCGTCTAATTTTAGACGTATCTTTAATATATTATTAAGATTTTCTTCTTTTCTATTATTAATTTAATATACCTCTTCGTTCTCCTACTAACTACTCTTTTAAGTAAATTTTATAGTATATTCTAGCCCTATAGTTATATATAGAACCTTAACCCCCGCTAGCCTATAACTGGTACTAATCCTACCTAAATAATTTTACCTATATATCTTTAAAAGATTAGAAATCTAATAAAAGGATTTTAGAGGCTTATAATAAGACGCACTATATTAGATCTAATACCTTTAGTCCTTATAATTAATATATACGTACTTAAAGCGATAGTTACGTTAAGGTAAGCTTTTCTATCCTTAATAGGTTTCTATTGCTAACTTTAATAGCCTTAACTACTATATCGCCTAGGCTCTCTCCTATTTAAGCGCTAATGCTAAATATTTAGGTTAAATTTAAGATTATACCATAGCTATTTATACTGCCTATAACTCTTAGTAAGCTAATTAATAACACTTAATATAAAAGTAAGGTTAATATATTAAGAATAGGGTAAGAGATAAGGGTTATAAGAAGAAGGTCGCCGTATACTATAGGAAGGAGTTTATATATATACGTTAAGTTTTAAAAGAGTATAATATAATACGTTATTAAGTAGGTTATCCTTTAGGTACCTAGCAGATAGGTAACTAATAGTTACTATAGTAAGGTCTTAGTAGTTCTGGGCTATACTAGCCAGCTAACATCTCTATTTATTTTAGGCGTAAGCGTATCTTTATTAACTATAAGCTTACGCTATAAGAGCTTTATTAGTATTGGTTTGGACCTAATATTAGTATTAAGCATTTAAGGATTTCTGCCTTAGCTATACCTTATTATCCTACCCCTGTTCTTATACCTACTTATACCCCTATTAAGGGGTCTAAATCCTATTCTTATTAGCTATCGCTTAGTGGCCTAATAGATACTAATCCTGCTCCTAAGGATAAGGCATAGTAGCTTTTTAGATTAGGTATTTAGGATTTGTTCTTATATATAGTAGTAATTAAGGACCTTAATTAGGTGCTTAGAAAGGCCTTAAAAGGCTTAAGAGCCCTAAAAATAATGTTCCTAGTATAGATAAATAAATAGGAATATAATTCTAGTAAAATGCCTTATTAACTCTATACTATATACGTAAAAAGGCTAAAGACCTATTCTACCTTAAGCTGTAGCCCTATCTCTATAGTTTCTAGAGCCTATCCATTCTATATTTAATTTAACCTATTTCTTACTCTTTAGAGCCTCTTTACGGCCTACTATAAGCTTTCTTTATAGGTTGCGATAACACCATAGTATTAGAGCACTTTTTATAATTTGTAGATTATAGACCCTAGTCCTAATATTCTTTTAAAATATCTTTATAATAATTAAGGTAACCCTCTAGTTCCTATATAGAGTCCTTAGTAGGCTAGCCTAGCTATTTAACTTTATATTAAAGCTTGTTCTTAATAAACTTATAGTATAGTATAGCTTTAACCTTATACCGCTTACCCACTACCTTAGGGTGTTTAATTAGGCCTAGATATAAGTTCTTTTTTAGTAGTAGTGTTACGGACGCTTTAAGTACAATGCTACGACTACTTAGAGAGGAGTCAGAAGAAGCTAGTTGGTTAATACAAGCACGGTCTAGAATGGAGCCGGTAGAACTATATAACGAGGAATAGTAATTAAGTCATGTGATGTAATCTATATAATCTATATAATCTGTATAATCTATAATAGAGTAGATAGAGCACGCGTACCTTACGTATAAGGAGGGTTTCCTAGGAGTACGGTTATGTATTTAAAGGACCATAGTCCCTACTCTAGATAGTTCTTTCCTTATAGTAATTCTTAGAATATAATTAGAGTTAATCTATTAGGTAAC
>Ga0307515_10006263_pt1 | contig 23868 bp, 24 predicted proteins | sample 17_EM_MG_FD_194513 | JGI IMG/M metagenome (GOLD analysis project Ga0307515, IMG submission 194513) | Populus trichocarpa ectomycorrhiza microbial communities from riparian zone in the Pacific Northwest, United States - 17_EM | ecosystem: Host-associated > Plants > Roots > Unclassified | place... | reverse complement strand
CATGCGTCGCTGATAGGGGCCACAAGCGCATCCAAACTGGATGCACGCATATATGCGCCTGTACGATCGCCCCTCGATTTTGGCGATTACAGGCGCATATCAATCGATCCACGTTTTCCTGATGTAAGAGTTCCGGCGACGTGTCGGGCTAGGCTTCAGTTCCCGAACACTAGTCGTGAGGAATGGGTGATGGGACGGGGTCGTCGTCCTTTACGTCTGTCGCGCCTCTCACCTCTGCCGGGTCCATGTCCAAAAGGCGGATTCGATTCCCAGTCACTACCAGACCACAGAACCCGACTCATCCCACGACCAAAAGGGATCCGGAGGGTGCATTGCCTTGTGAGGACGACTGATAGAAATTCTTGTGTTCATAGGCTAGGGTATTCTTCGAGTTTGCGCTTATTGTACAAGGGGCGCGACTGGTTGTCACCGCCAGAGAAGTCCGCCAGACGTAAACCACGCCTCCTGCCAGTGTTGTGCGCAACGAAGCACAGTCAAGTGGAGAGTGTACGCGATCCGATAACGAGACCAGAAACCTGAAATTTCAATTTCAATCGTCAACCTGTTCGGAACGTTGAAACGGTGAACGTTCGATCTTCCGCCCCGACCTTGTTCTCAAGCTCGACTAATCGGTGAATGCGAACCGGGGATTTCAAGTCTTCTGTCTTCGTTGAGCCAACCTGGGTGACTCTTGGTCGATAGTCTCCGATCGATGCCATAGTTCGCAACGCGTCTCGCCGCTCCGAGTCGTTCCCGACGCCCTCTGAATGTTGATCACAGCTGCTATGGCGCCCGATGCCACTTTCGGTCTCCCACAGTCGTACAGAATCGTCCGTAGTCGCCCCCAGCCTAGAAAATGTCCACTTTTGCGACTCGCGACGACTCTGGGCGATTTCAACCCAATTCAAACCGCGGAGTTGCCTGGAGTCGCCCCCGATTCCCCTAACTTTTTACTGGCGATTAGTCTTCGGCCGTCGCCGAATAAAACCCACACCAAAGGACCGTCTAGGGGAATATAAAAGGAGGCTCTTCACCTTCCCAAATCTCCAACACACTCTATCGTCTCTCTCTACTTCCAACGCAACAAATTCAACATGGATTCAGCCAGTGCGTCCCCTCGTCCTCCCCTCGTCTATAGCACGCTTATCACCTCCCTTGTAGACACTCCCGAAATCGCCAAACAATTCGTCAAGGCCATGGGCAACCAGCCGGATTTTAAGGGGGAGTCGCTTGGTTTCTTTTCGGTGTCTATACCACACTTACCAACGTTCGGTTTAGACGTGTTGCCTTTTGTTATCGAGTGCATGACGTGGGCAGGGGAGGCCAGGGGCCCGACATCACCAGGCTCCCCAGCCCTGAGCAAGGTCTCGCACCTCTCGGCACTCACGCTCGCCTCCCAGGGAAGTGATGAGACGGTTGGCCCGGCTTACGCAGTCTCGGCGCAGGAGCGAGCCTGGTACTATTATGGCATCACCAACTACGGCGAGCAACCCAAGCTGCTCTACCGTACGAGCTGGGAGAAGGACCCCTGGTTGGCCCCGACTGGCAGAATTGCGCGCCCACCTCTCAAGTTCGCCCGTCCTGTCCATAAAACGCCGCTCAACGGGGTCTGGGACACAGTCTGTCCCCTCGTTGACGACCTGGTCTACGCCGCCGTCAAGAGGAGCTACTCCATCAACACCGCCCGCTTCCTCACTGTCCCCAACGGAATGAACGTCAAGGAGGGGACTCTCGGTTCGGTTGTCATCTGGATTTCCGTCTATCCCGACTCTACCTCTGCCGACACTGCCCACGAGGTGTCCCAGGAGATCCTCCAGCTTCTCGCCGACAATGGCGTCGACGGGGTCGACGTGGAGTGGTCCGAGGGCGTAACGTCGAGGTTGGGAACTCCACCCCTCCTACCCGTTGTCAGCAAGCGCAACGCCACCGCCTGTGTCCGCCGCCACCTCACGACTGCCCTCCCAATTCCCATTGCCGCCGCAGAAATGGTGGAGAGTGACGGCCAGGGCACCGGCGGTTTCTATTTCCATGAGAACCTCGACAAGGACGGCAATCCCAGCGATAAGGTCCTCGTCGTGACGAATCACCACGTTCTCTGCAGGGTTGATGACAAGAAATACGACTTCAGGGCCGACAGCTCGCCTCGCCAGAAGGTCCGGGTCTGCGGATTCCGCCGCTTCCAGCAGGGTCTCGACGAGATCAAGGCCGAGGTCGTTTACCACGGCGACGCCACCAGTTCCTGCGCCGAAGAGATTGCTGAGCTGGAGGCCAAGATGGTGAGTGGTGACGGGGACGAGGATGACGCCAAGGACCTCGAGAAAACCCGTCAGGAACTGGACGAGCATAAAGTTGCCATCGTCAAGCTGGAGAAGCTCTATAACGAGATCAACGCCGGGTGGGGCAACATTGCCCGTCGCAACATCGGCTTCCTCGAATTTTCTCCCCCCATCTCCGTCGACGTCGAAAACGAAAGATACACCCAAGATTGGGCAACCATCCGACTCGATGAGGCCAGGCTTAAACCTAACTTCATGGGTAACGTCATTGACTTCGGTGCGTTTTGACTCACTCCCCAATATCGATCACCTCGTCTAACAAAAACAACCCTTTCAGGCGCAAAACTATCGTCGAGCGAACTCGAGAGGCTCATGTACCCCCACCTTGACACTAAACCATTGGTCAGACTCCCTTCAAACGGTCTCTTGAAGGTCAGGGGCTTTGTCACCAAAGAGCAGCTGGCCAACGCGGAATCGCTCGACATTAGCGGCGAGCCCTGCATTGTCGTCCTCAAGGATGGATGTGTTTCCGGTCTCACCTTCGGCCGCTACGCTGGACTTGAGTCGATCTTATGCGACGAGAACGGCGTCCGGTCCGTTGAACTTGCAATCTATAACTACGACAAGCGGAGCATACCCTTCTCATCCAAGGGGGACTCTGGTTCCCTCATCGTCAACGGTAATGGGGAAATGGTCGGGCTCCTTCACTCTGGCGAGTCAAGGACCGGGGACGGTTCGACGGCCACCTATGTCACCTATGCGACCCCCGCCTGGCGTCTCCGCGAATGGATCATGGAGGTCTACCCCAACGCCGACTTCGACCGCGAGATCTGGTAAAGGCAAGAACAACGACATCGGCCTCCTGCTCTCCCGTCTCCACGCTCCTTCCCCTTCTGTGACTATTCTCTTGCCCTCTACCATGCCCTTCCCCTTTCTACTTGTTCTTTCTGTGATTTTTCTAGTTTCTTGGACTCATCCCCCCTCCCTGCCTTCGACGTCTTCCCCTAAAGCTGGTTGGTGCGGAATGATGGACATCGATAACTCCCTTGTAGCCTTGCGTTTCTGCTGTACGAGTCATTACATGTAACGCAAGCACCATGTTTCGTTGTAATCTTATCTTTGATCCTCCCTTCCGTCTCGTGTATGAAGTGAATTGGTGATTATCCATAACGCTAGGAATACACATATCCATGTCCGGAGTAGAGTTCCAATAGCCGAGGTTTACTCCTCAATATCCGAGGCACTCCGCACAGCGCAGCCCGATGAAATAAAAAAACTCAAGTGTAGGGACGGCACCAGCACCTTGTAGCCTTGAGGTAGGTGGGGTCGCAAACCTTCCGGCCCCGGTAATTCAAAAGGTTGGCCGGTTTTCGAGCAAAAACAATGGTCGTGTTTGTTATTCTAGATGCACGGTTTGGAAACAACGGACAGGGTCCTAACAATTTCCTTAGAAGGCTCTGGATGTTCGTCTAGACTCATGTGCACACGGCGTAGCCTTACGGATATTCACCCAATGCACTAGATGAAGTGGTAAAGTAGATGGTCCGAATAACAGTGTGGATGAGCGTTTGGGCGAAAACCCGCAGGGTCTCCCGATCGACACAAAGACACTACAAAGAAGATCAGCTGCGATCCCCGAACGTTAAGTGTTCCGGCGACATGTGGGGCTGGGCTTCGGTTCCCAAACGCTAGTCGTAAGGAATGGGTGATGTCCAAAAGGTGGATCCGGTTCCCAGTCACTACCAGACTACAGAACCTGATTCATCCCCAAGGCCAAGGGGATAGGGACTTGACTTTTGAGGACGGCTGACAGAAATTTCACGTTTACACGGACCAGGGTATTCGTCGAGTTTGCGCTCATTGTGCAAGGGGTGCGACTGGCTATCGTTACCCGGGAAGAACGCCAGACGTAAACCACATCTTCTACCAGCGCCGTGCGCGACGAAGCACAGTCAAGTGGAGAGTGTGCGCGATCCGATAACGAGACGAGAAGCCCGAATCTTCAACCGTCAAGACTCGACCTTGTTCTACCAGGTCTGAGTTCAGCTGGCCCCGTTCATATGATAGAGGAATTGATGTTCCGGGCACACCGTGAACGCGAAAGGACCGGCAAAATGCTGCCGCTGATATCTCAACATCCTCGCAGAGCGGTCCTTGGGGGGTCCTACGTGATGAGTAAAATGTAAAAAGACATGAGATAATTGGTCGGCTATAAGGTTGAGCGCAGCGCGAAACTACGCGGGCGTCGTATGTAACTCCCGTGGCGATATAACTCCTCCATGTGATCCGAGCCTCGGACTCGCTAAGCGTGGGGTCAGACGGCCCTTCCTTCTCCCGTGACAAAATTCGTTCCATTCCTTCTTCTCCGCATACAGCGTACACTCTTTTGGTTCCTTTTATGCAGAGATCGGAGATTATACATACCGTGTAGTACACTTTTCCCTCCACTCTACTTCCTGAGGTCGACTCGCTGCCGGGTACTGCATGAGTATGTCGTCCCCTCCATATCCCTTCCAACGTAGTTCGAAGGCGCGGCGGCGGGTCGATTCACCAGCTTGCGTTCGCGGACCACTACCGTGGGAGACATCGTCACATAAAACGTTCAGATGATGGTGAGCGCGGACTGAGGAGGGAATTGCTCACTCCGGGTCCAGGCGCTCTCAAGGCACCAACAAATCCAAAAAGTTTTCAGGACAATCATCCCGATCACAGGATCCCGGAAAGCTGACAGCGCACTCCCAGAACCCACAGAGAAGCGGTCGGTAGTGTATCGCTTGATCACCCTGCGTTTGTGTTGAAAGGCAAGACAACCGCCGAATTATTACGTGAGCAATTGGGAGCCCGACATATAATATCCCTACGTCTACACGTGGCATCAACCATCAGCACCACAAGGGTCCTTGACTACGCATGGGCGGGCGCGATCGTTTGTAGGATTCCAGTAAAAATCTTTATTCGTTCGAGAAACATTTACTAAGTGACGCCCATTCCGGAGGAGGTTTACATCGTGGAGTCCACGACCCAGATCTCCGGCTGCCAGGACCCCTTCGAAACAGATTCGAGGCGGACCAAAAACATATTATTGAGGCGCATAAACCCCTCATCGATTGTCCATTGCTCGGGGGTGGACCCATCTATGGAGTGCGACTTCTGCGGTTCGGTTTTGAGTAACAGTAAAGACGTAGTTTCACAATAACGGGAATCTTACAGCCATCGAGTCTAAGTAGTGCTTGAGCTTCATGGCAATTCGGTGTGCCAGCTTGCTGCGCGTGATTGGGTCGCGTTTCTTGTTCCAGTACATTGTAGAAATCTTATATCGGAATCAATACGTGAAAACACAACCGGAACAAGCATTCATACCTGGGCCGAACTGTTGGAAGGGTATCCAGGGAACTTGAGACTGGTCAATTATCACGCAAGGTGGAAGTGTTCACGATAAACGTACCAAAATCCTGCACGAAATGGCGCTGTTTGCATCTTGTAGTACCAAGTCATCACGCCCGTCGAGACCCGTAAATATCTCGCCCAGAGCATCTCCCATGTTCAAGCCCGGACGACCATTTACGCTGAAGGAAATATATTTCGACGGTTTGAAATCCCGCTGCTTCCGCCCATGAACGTAAGGTTTCTGCGGTATCCTATGCCAGTTGAATGGGAGTGTTGCGGCTTGTTTTGCAGGTATGGGCGATGTCGACATGGAGTCTGTTGCTCTATCATCGGCTGGGGCAGCGGTTTCAGGCGGGGAGTTCGAAGAATCGGGGGCATCTTGAGAAGAGATGGAGGAACTTGGTGTTTCTTCCAGGGTCGGTTGTGCGTCTGACGGAGTCTCCAAGAGCACATTGTATAGGTATTCGAGGTCGAGTAGAGCAGGGGACGGGATCCCGTCCAGTGAGAGGGACGTCCCCTCGTAAGCGACAGGGTTCAAATCGGCGGGCGAGGCACGCAAAAACTAAATTCTGAGAACAAGAGTCGAATGAGTAGGTGATTGGATCACTCACTTCGAACCATTCGCTGGGAAGCCATTCGCTGAAGCCTGTAAAATCTGTAGACATACCAATAACACTCTGCGCTGTGGTGGTGGTATGTGCTCGCCTGATGAAGGATTTATACCCGTCCAATCCCAGGCCTTCCCGTACTTCTCTTGGCGGTCACAGAGACTTGCATTGCAAACAAGCGGCAGGTCTTTCCAAAATCCTCATACGAACTCACGGCCCGGGACAGTGCGCAAGCCGTTGAACAGTTCGCACCGGCATGTGAGCCGACGAACCGACGATTTTTCACAAGCGAACCCTGGACGGTCCGCAGACCCCCGGAGAAAACCGATCAAGCCGCAGACACCGGGAGATCCTACTGCGATGATGCAGGTCGTGTTCATTTATCAATCGCTCTTCCGGGGGCCTGGTACGAGGAGATGAACGAGAGGCCAAGGATGCATGAAGCGGCATAAGGTTAGTGCGCCGTCCCAACTCACTGTTTCCAGGCACCCAGAGTATTCACGATTGATCCAAATCGTTTGAGGCACGATGAAACTCACAACCCGAGTCTACCAGAGGCATTGCACCTCCGCACATGCCGGGTTTTTTTATTGAAGCGGAGAGAACGGTGGAAAAGTGCGTGGAGTTCTCAACGGATGCACTAACGGTACAAACAGACGACTTCGGGGCGTCTGAAGTGAGGAGGAGGACGAGGTAATGGTTCGGGAGGTAGCGGTGAGGGGCAGATTCGAGAGCGGATGGGATTCGAAGGGAGAGGAAGATGAAAGGAAAAGAGAAGGATGGGCGTTTCCCGAAAACTCGGGGTAAGTACATATATGAGTAGGGAACTCATTTTCCAAAAGCCGCGCTGACAATAAACTCGGCGGTGTGGTCATCCCCCTCGGACAGTTGCGGCTAACCCGTGGACTACTTGATGTGAATCTTTGGAAACCGCAACAACTCCGTCGATGGGTCGCCCACTGTCCACTCTCGTGCTTTTCGTGGCGCTAGCTACGGGACGTGCTCCCTCTGACCGCACCGGGAAACGGTCACAAAATGTAAGAAACCCCAAAACGGGGATCTGAAGACGGAAAGAGACCGAGATAACCCCACATGCATCGGCTCATTTCTCCCCTCGAGTCCCTAGAGAGCCTCCTCGCGGTTCACGCATCCGCTCTCTCACCCATGCTCTGATTTCGTCTCCGCATTAATGTTTGGAAACCCCTCTCACCACGCCCCGTGTTCCTTATGTTTATAACAGATAGGGGATATGATAACCGCTTTTTTATATGGTTTCACTGGTGCGTATATCAACGCCCGCGTGAAAATGACATGCGGACGCTTGCAGGGATCCATCTGCCCACGGCCCCTCGGAAATGCGGTGGGACGTTTATCACGGGAACCAAAGTGTAGACACCCAACGGATGCTGATGTTCCCCCATAGTATGGAGTGTGGCACACCACCCCGCTCCTTATATTCGAAGCTTCTGTCGTCTATTGGAGAGGCAAGCTGAAGGCGGCAAGGCGGCCCCATCCCGGTAGGCCCATCAAGTTTACAAGTGACAACCTAGCAAAATACAAGTCGAATATGTCCACCGTTCAGCAGGCGGCGCGGCGGCGTGGTCGGAATCCCCAAACCGACGATACGGGAAAGCCCCCTGATTAGGGTTGGATGTCGAAGATCTTTGTTCTTCTATTCAAATTGTCTTGATGCCGATACCCACGGGTGGCCGGTGTGAGCTTTTCACCGGCGTATTGACGCTTACCTTGAGAACCCATTGCCTTTTATGGTAGGGTGGCCTCGGGCAAGAAAAATAATATCTCGGCAAAGAAGCATCCTCAAGAAATTATGTCTGACAGATCTCTTCTACGGATGAAAAGGAGACGATCCGTCAGAGTAGATTGTTTAGAAGTGGGTTGTGGTCAGGTCGAATTTTCTTCGAGGATCGGTTGTTACAAAGCGGTGATGAACTAAGTGACGCTCCCCATAGAAATTCCCAAGATCGATCGATGTTCACATCGGTTCCCGCCGCGCTGGGAGCTCATTGAAAGTCTTTCGGCACAGTGGTAAAATTAAATTCGCCAAGACAGAATGTGTTCGCTCGGTGGGTTGTCCACAACGTCTATGTATTCGGGTAGTGAGGGGAGGCTGAGATTCGTTCGGTGCCGAGGGGAAAAAAAAATTAAAACAAATTGCGGCGGGTAGAAAAATTGTCCAGTATGTAAGGCGTCAGTTCCGTTAGCTGGGATCTGTATTGGAAGAAGCTGGGGGCTTACTAAATCTGTGCTGGTGGTGATTATATAATCATCCCCAATTCTGAAGGCTGATGGTCGTTTCGTTGTCGTCGTGTCTTCCGCTGTTCCAGACACCTCCCGGAAGCACTTAGTGGTAAGGACCCGAAATGACCCGAGAGAATGAATACTTACTACCGGACGACGAACCTGTGGGCAGCGGTGGCTGGGGGGGGACTTTGTATCATGTACTTCCTGGAAATGCCAGCGAATGAGCCACACATTCGTTTTGGGCAACCTGCATTGGCATATAGGAACAAAATACTTTTTACCACGACTTTTATTAGATATGAGGCAAATTGGTGATGCATTGTAGAGGATTTGGAGGGATCTACAGCGGTGGGACATCTACATAACCCGAACCGACATCGGAGGGACTGTAGTGGAGGCAGATGACCCGAAATGAACACACACAAAGAATGTAAACGTCGTTCCACTCAAGCCCCCCGGGGCAGTCACGACCGTTGGGACCGATATCAAGGTAAGCCAAGTAAAAGACTGGAAGTTTGGGTTCAACACCCTCTGAACGTCGTCCATCGTCTTTTCCAAAATGGGTACGGTGGGCGCCACGTATGCAAGAAGAAGAAAAAGGCTACAATCAAATGTACAATACGGTAGTCAGAATTACTCATGGAGGATAGAGCATACTCACTGTAAAAAAAACTGCGCCTTAAATTCAGTCAAAAATAACTTAATTTACAAGTTCAGTCATTTTCCGACTGAACCAAGCCACGAATTTCAGTCGGCGTGGGGGACTGAAATTGGGCGCTTGTCTGAAAGGCGACATAAATCAACTTAATTTCAGTCAATTTTGGGGGCTGAATTTAAGACGCAGTTTTTTTTACAGTGCCTTAAGGCGGATTTAGCTCCAATTCTGAGGTTTTAGTTAAACACATCCGCGAGCTCGGTACGAAAGCATGTGTCATCACAGAGAGTCGACCCTTTAAACGGAGTACGATTCAGATACCCGGCTTGCGGTCTGGCCAATCGTTTTCTGTCCCAAAACCATGCTCAACGTCAAGCGACGGGTGGGTCGTAATCACCCCATCCGACTTTAGCCACTGAGCCACTTATACCTTAACTTGCGGGCGAGGTGACTTGCACTTTACTCAGCACTGTGAGAGGGTGGACGAGTGGAATTAGGGTTACATCTGCGAAGAGCGCTACTCTACGTTGTACGCTTCAGCGGCCGCGGGTGGTTCCTGTTGGACAGGGGCTGTAGACCGCTTGTTAGTGGGGGCCGCTTGCGTATCATCGAGGTCGATGGATACTCCGGCGAGGCACAAGAGGGTAAGGAATTCTTCAAATCGGTTAATAAAACCTTCAAAGAGTCAGAGATTGTCCCGCTCACGTCTCGTCATAGGCCGGGGATTTCGGCTCCTGCTTATATTCAGAGGGGAACTGGACGGCTTGGTCGTTTTGGGAGGTTTGCGCTTTGGAGGTCCGGCTGTGTAAATAGGAAGCCCTTCAAAGGCCGTCAGCTCGTGGCCTTAAAAAGAGATGGAATGAAAAGGACAAACATGCTTTGGCAGCGCTACAGTTAGTAGCGTTGCAGTGAAGGACTTGCATGGACTGTGCAGGCTCCAACATAGACTCCAAGAAGTAGAACCGGAACGGTGAGAGCATCTTCACGAGTCCGTCTTGACGGTATATAAGGGAGAACCTGCATAGTACGTCAACCGTCACTCCTACTTCGGTTGTGCCGGCGAAGGTGTTCCCCAAAACATGCTCTCTAATGCCATCTGGGAAGGCCGCTACCGCCCCAAGTACATCCCTAGCCGTGGTCCCTAATTTTTGAATTGTCGGAGAGCGAAACGATAGTTCCATGGTGTCCTTCAGGCGCTGGTGGTAGTTTTGCTTCAGCACACTTGTCTGGCTATCATCCCACGCCTTCAACAGCGCCGTTTCGTCCCAGCCGTTCTCGCGTACGGAGCTGGCCAACAGATCGATCGAAAGTGGGTGGAAGTCCAGTCCCACGATGAGGTCGTCCACTACAGGTGATCTACCTAGGTTACAGAGGCCGTAGAACGTTTCTCGCGCGCCATCCTCGGAAAGAGTTGGGACTTCAACACGGTGGAAGCCGGGAATTTCTGGGTACGTCCTGCTAGTGGTGACCAGGCAGACATGTTCATAACAACCAAATTCTACGATGATTGCGGAAATTTCTTCGGCTTTAGGGGTCTGCGGGTCGATGATAAGATCGACACCGTCCAGCAGCAGAATGAGTGGGGGTGACGATTCTAGGTGTGACCGGAGTTGTCCAATGTTCGTTGTACGGTTGGCACCAATTGCGTCGGATAAGTGCTCAAGGAAGTCCTCCAGCGGGTTCGTGAGGCTGTCACAGCGCATGAAGTGGCGTTTTCCACCAAACTTGGCTTTGGTTCGGTCGTGGTGAAGCAGAGTAAGGGCCACGAAAGACTTTCCGACGCCAATCGATCCGAATAGAGCGGTGGATGAAACCTGGTCTGTGAGGTCCAGAACCTCGTTCGTGATTTCCTCTCGGGAAAAACAATTCGTGGGGGCTTGCGGGAGGGCCGGAAAAGGGGAAAGCTCTAATAGGGATCTCGGATACTCCTTTCCCGTCTCAGTGATATTGTTGGGGTCTCCAAGTTGCTCTTCATCGCTCTGCACAGAGGTAGTTTGCAATTCGATCGGGCTCTCCGGGGCGACATCCGAAGACGATACGATGAACTTGTCTGTACCATTGCTCAATGAGCAATATCAATGTGGAAACAAAATCTCGAACTCACAATTTGACATCGAATCTGATGACACCGACCTCTCAGAGACTGGAACGACATTCTCGACCTCGACGAAAGGTGGCATGACCCTACCCCAGTCAGCCGCCGCTCTTTCGAGTTGTGTCACAACTTCCCCAACCTTTGGTCGCATTTTCGCCTTGCCGTGCCAACATTGTTGAGTAAAATGCCACAATGAATCAGAAAACCCGATGGCTGAGGCATTCTCCGGTTTGGTTGGCCGCACACCCCGAACCACATTGAATAATAGCTCCCCCATCCGAACGCCACGGAATGGGTTTTCACCTGTAAGGACCTGGACAATATAAGTAAACGGCATATACTCACGATCATGTTCGCGTACCTGGAAGATAACCAGTCCAAATGCGTAGATGTCTGCTTCCGGAGTGGGTATCGAATCTTTAAAACCAAAATTCGAAGGAACCATGAGTTCCGGAGACATGAACGTCATCGTGCCGTCCTCCATTTGTGCGCTACATGACATCGGCTGACTAGGGTCGAAGACCACCGTCATAAAACCAAAGTCCGCGAGGCAGGCACGAGGAGGGGCGTCATTGGACATAAGAATATTCGCCTGTTGGACGTCAAAAATATGAATCGGTGGCAAAACGAAGAGGCACTGACCCCTTCGAGGTCTCCGTGTGTGAGATTGGCACTATGGAGATACTTCAAACCCTGAGCTGCCCCGTGCAACTATGTCGCATCTCAGTGAACAACAAAGGAAGAGTCGGGAAATGTGAAGCCACGTACCAGTTCCAATCTGTTGACGGAATTATTTCTGATGTACCGCATGATGTTTCCATGCGCCATCCACTCTGACACCGTGATGAATTGTCCTTTCTCCATGTCCCCCTGAACCCCAACAAGCTTCAAAACATTCGGGTGGGACAATGTGTTCCAGAGAACGACTTCTTTGCAAAATTGCTGGAGGATGGTCAGGACTGCCGAGAAAACAGCTGCCGGCACTCACCTTTCTTATCTTGAGGATGTCGTCCTGCTCTGCAAGCCTCATGGTCTTCACCGCGACAAGGTGTCCCTTGTACTTTCCGATTCTGACGTCTGAAAATCCACCGGAGGCGAGTACCTCGTCTTCAACTTCAATCTTTTCCGTTATCATCACGGAATCTGGCAGCCGTCCATGTATCCCAGCAAGTCGCCTCAGGGTGACGAAGAAAGCCTGCTTCTCGATGGTCCTGAGATTGAACTCCGCGATGCCTATTATCTGACGAAACGATCTGAGATGGCAAAAAAGGAGGCAGATACGGATCACGACTTACATGGTCCAAAATCTCGATACACAGCTCGGCGTCCTTGCGTTCCAATTTCTTCATGAAAGCCCTGCCCTCCTTATCCACCAATATCTTAGCCAACGTCCGAACGGCTTTGTCTTCGTCGGCGGTGCTGATGACGTTCTTCCATAACCGCCTGTAGTCTTTGGCCATTATTCGTCAGGAGGGGCTGAGTCGATGGTAGGAACCAGAGGGATACAGATATGAGGGGAGGGGTCTGAGTGACACGTTACATTGGTGTGTCTTGGGACCCGACGCGTGTGTTCCGGCTGTACACATGCAGACCGCACCGCATGAGCAACCTCAGATAAACGATCCCGATCGCGTTTCGGCCCGAGACCCGTCAGGATGCAAGTGCTAAATCACTTACCGTCCTCGCCATGAAAGTCGACCTTATCGACACTCTCAAAGCCTTATTCCACGCGCAAGATGCGTTTCATGTGTTCCAGCATGTCCACCGGCCCAGGTTCACTTGGAGGCTCGCGTCGACCCCATTGAACGGACTCAGGTTCCGTCCCTCCCTTCCGAGTCGCTCTCGCTGTCGTCATTTCCATCGTAATTTCAACGCCTCGTCCCCCCTTCCTGTTGATGCGGAGAGCGAGTTCCTCGAATTCCAGGCAAATCGGCACATTCGACGAGGTCAGGTCCAGAGCACGCATGAAGGAATAAAGGTTTTCGTGTCGAAAAATCGTGAGGGGTATGTATTTAGACGCTATCTACAACGACGAAGTCACAGGGAACGTACCCCTCCGTGCTACAATGGGCAAGGAGCTAGTCGCCACCCACCGCATCCGGCGGAATCGTGCATTACTCTCGCGATAGGTTCCGCGCAGAGACCCCATCGATGATCCTCAAATTTTGCGCAACGTCAGTTTGAATCATGTGTTCTGGAGGTTAGACCGCTCCGTTGATTTTATCTGCGAAAACCTTTTTACCCCTGTCTCGTATCCGCAAAGTATATGCATGCTAATTTATCGGTAGACTGGGTACGACAGCTCGACATCCATCTAAGGTGTCTGGATCCACCTCAACGGCTATTGAGACGTTCACCCGTTCACCATGCGGTATGGATTAAGCTCCGATTCTGAGGTTTCGTCAGTGGTTCAGTTGAAAATATCCACGAGCTCGGTATACGAGCTCATGTCGTCAGGAATACACCTACAGTTCCGGAATACCCTATTTACAGTAGCTTACAGCCAAATCAATCGTTTTCGGTTCCAAGACCATGTGGCGTGGTTCAGTTGGAATAGCACATCCTTCACATCTGGCCGTTCGTTCGCGTCTGCAACCCAGCAGCGCTCAACGATTTTCCACAGCCCCGTAGTAAAGCCAAGGCCGTCCGCCTCCTCCGGTTTCTGAGGTTGATCACCTCTCATGATCGCAATTATCACCGCGCCAGGGTTTTTGATATCCCAAAATGGAACGTTTCCGCTAAGAACCTAACGGTATTGTCAAACTCGCTGAGAAAGTGGGGACGATCGCACCCGTACGAACCTCGTACACAACCATCCCAAGAGCGTAACAATCCGATTGTTTCGTTGGTCGGGGATCGGCAATCCCAAACTGATCCGGGTCGAGTAGTTCTGGGCTCATCCACCGAGTGGTCCCACCGGCGGTGAACGACATGAGAGATGGGTCTGAGGTCACAGAGGTCAAGGAGGCGTTGGCTGCGGCGCGGCGCTCTATCCCAACGATCGTTGAGAGACCAAAGTCCGCGAGACAGGCACGGGAACTTTGGTTGATGAGGATATTTGCCTGGTCATCGAGATGAGCGCTTGGGCGTCCGGAAATCGAGGAAGTCGTACCCCCTTCAAGTCTCCGTGCACCATGTTAATGCTGTGCATGTACTCCAATCCATTCGCGGCATCAGCCAGCTGAATGAATCAGTCACGTAGGTCTCCACAAGATTCGGTACACCCGCTCACGAGTTGGACGCGATTAACGCCTTGATGATTCCCTATGAACTCGTTGATGTCCCCGTGATCCATCCACTCGGACACCATCGCGAACTTGTGCCGTTCCAGATTCACGCCGATAAGCGGCAGGATGTGCGGGTGTCTTAGGTGCCTCCAGGCAACCACCTCTCTACGAAATTTCTATAAACCCTAGAGTGAGAACATATGCCCCAGAGTACCTACGGGAAGTACGCACATTGAAACACTTCTCGAGGTCACTGGTAAGATACAGACGTATGGTTTTGATGGCGACTGCGTAACCCCGGTATTCGCCTCGGAATACAGTCGAGCAACCTCCATCATATTCCTCATCCGCTGGGCCGTTAAGACAACTTTCAATGCGCATGGAGTCTGGGATCGTCTTGAACCGGCTACACATCTTGCCCAGTATGTTAAGAAAGTCGGGTTGGTCCCTGAAGGGGACCTCACCCTGTTCCAGAATCTAAACGCCATGTCAGCCCAAACACTGGTGAAGATTTTGTAGGTGAACCTCATCTATGGTATTGACGAGGCCTTGGCTAGGCTTGTTGTCGACTCCGGCAGATGTCTCCTGTACGAACGGTACCGGGGGCAGATCTATAGACAGAGCATCCGCGACAGCGTTCAGGTTTCGGGCTACGATCCGAACATCTATGAACAGGAAACGATCCTCTCAACTTATATCGTCGTTTGAGAGTCACTTTAATTACCTTGTTCACCCGCCACGATCTCCTGGATACTCGACACCAAAAACTGGTTGTATACAGCGTGTATGTCCCACCGCTGTTCTCGATTTTCACTCCAACATGCCGTGATCATATCCCATATGGGGTCTTGCAGCCATCGAGTGGGGGGTGGCCGGGGAGGCCGGCTGCCGACAATAATGCGGAGCATGACGGGAGAATCCGACCAAACGTCCCCGTACGGTAGGATCTCCGTGAGGGTCTTATAGTGAAGCGGTGGTGTCAGCGATGACCAAGCACGGTGTGGGGCGAACCTACCTCGTAGGCGGTCATCGCGAGGGAGTAAATGTCACTTGCTTTTGAGGGGTTGCTATCCGAGAGGCTATACTGCGATGGATCCAGCAGTTCCGGAGCCACGTAACGGACAACCCCTCCCTTGGATGGTAACATGCTATCTGGCTCCATGATGGTGGAATCGGTAACGATACCCATGATCCCAAAGTCCCCAAGGCGTGCAATACCAGCCTCGCTTACCAGGGTGTTTCCCTGGAAAGGACGGGCATTGGGGCACGTCTCAAGCTGGAAACCCGCTCACCGCTCACCGGATTTATAGCACCATGGATAACACTTAAAGAATGCAGATATTGCAGACCACAGGCAGCTTGTGCAAGCTGTTGAGGACGGAGTGTCACACGGTTTGTCTGTGATCATCATGGAGATCGCTAACCAGCTGCAATCGATTGATGCCTCGATTTTTCCGGGTGTACTCGACGATGGTCCCGTTTTGCGGCCAAGGGGTGATAATGCAAAACGGGAACAACGTCTCCGAAACTCCGAGGATGGGTAACACGTTCGGATGCGAAATGTATTTCCACCCTGCGATCTCATGGTAGAAACTCTGATTGGAATCAGGATGAGCTCACCCTGTGGACAGAATAGGGAACTGTCACACACCTGTTTTATTTTGTCCGGATTCGCCACCGCCCGCGTCCTCAACACCTTGACGGATACCTGGTTCCCATCTAGTTGGCCTCGCCAAATACGTATGGGTCCCCACGAGGTGTAAGGGATGGTACCAGTTAATGTTACTCCGGTAGGAAAATACGATTTAGGAAGAATCCCATACGAAAGCGAAGCCCCGCTCAGAACTTTGAAACACCTATTCTTCAAGCTTGGGTTCACGATGGTGGATGACACGACCTGCTCGGCGGGGGATTTAGCGCGCAAAGCCGGAATTTACGGATAGGACTGCACCTTGTCAAGGACTTCTACAAGGTTCTCAGTTTCTTCCGGATTAAGGTCATTTGGCGATTGTTCAGCCCGCAACGTCATAGAAACGATGAAGGGGATAAGTCGCGACTCAAGTACTCAACCCCCAGCTTCTCAAGATCTTCGGCAGCGATAGGAGGGAAATCTGGCGAAAGATTCCTCTTGTCAGTGGGTCACGCCCGCGAAGGTAGAGATTATGATTTACTGTGTGGACCATGGGTTCCGTCTGACATGTTGATCCTCGAGCCAGCAAGAGGGAATGGGAGTAGAAAGTAGACGAATCCTCATCGGGGGCCGCTCTAGTAATATACTCATATCCACGCCCAGAACATGCGGTAGGGGTGCGGCAGGGGTGTGGCGTGGTCGCCGATTACGGGAGATCGCTCGATGCGTGGGGAAAAGTCGATGAACGCGCCAGCGTTAATCGAGAATCGCTGCCAGCTGGCTTGAAGGAACTTTACCTTTTTTCTTTTCACACTATCGTCCAAGTCTCAAATCCTTGGAGTACATCCTTATTTTTTGTGAAATCGCGCACGTTTGGACTAGTAAATACAAATACCACGTTGGACTCCACGCCTCCACCGCAGTCCCTGTGAGGTCTTGTTGACCGAAGACCGCCTCCACCCTCACAATCAAAGGCCCGGAATCTGTAGGTTCTCGGGGATCAGTCAGACACTTCACCGCCCCATTCAGGAGTCATGTCATTGTGGGGGGCAATCACTTCCGGTTGGGCGATAGGAGGATACTCGGGCAGGCCGCCAGTCGTGGTGATAGCAAGAGTAGATTCAGGCCGCAGTAGAACACCGGGTATACACGAAGGTCTATGGGACTCTCTTCAACAATCAGCAGGATAAATGGGGAAGCAGTGAGTAAAGCGGTGGGTAAAGTGTAACAAACGCCATGCGCTTGAATTTCAACGGTATCACCGCCCCAAGACTCGCTGATCTCGATGGACGGCAGAAATTAGAGCCGAAGTTGTAACACCATCCCCACTGTGGAGGAATGAGATACGGAGGAAGGGAGGGTAAACGACTCACCCTCTCGGTTTTCTCTCGTCGTGACCTCCTCCGTCTAGGTATACGCTGGTACAAGCCTCAGAGGCCAATTTCGTGTCACGTGTCTTCAAGAGGTCCTCGAAGTATCTCCCGTCCACCGCGGGTACTCACAAAATATGTAAAGCCTGCCCGGATGGTTCTATGTCTAATCTCCGAGCCGCTGCACTTGATTGAGTGGTCCCAAATCTCCGGGAGACCCTGCACATTTGGTAAAGCTTCCGTAGTTGACGAGGAACGACCATTGAGTAGGATGTGTCCAGTATTTCGGCTCGCAGAACTGAGACGATCAGCAATGGGAATGGGGTAGAGAGAAACTTGCAATTGATCGTGTTCATCTGCAACCATTTCTGCGCGCTACCAGCTGCCCGCGGCCCCACCAGAGAAGATGTGCCGTTCGGTGAACTGAAGACTGTGTAACTGCTCGATTTTAAATAAGCTTGACCAAGTATTCGCATGCACAGGGGAGGGAGCAACGGAAAGGAAGGAAAGGACCTGGTGTCGTAACTCTCTTTCTCATGGTTGCATACGCCTCGATCCGGTGGCGGGGTGGCCACGACCGAAATTTGAAATTCTGTGTGGACCGATCTGGGTATCGGGAAGTCCAGAACTCATCCCGACATTGACTTGTCCCTCCTCCGAAAACTCTGAAATCCGTTAACGAGTACGTATCGTCCGTTTCTACCAAAGTAGCAATGTTTTCATAAAATTTGTGAGGGGTGGTACCTAACGTTGATTTATTGGGAAGCGTAGGCTTGATTCTTGTCATCACCTTGTTCTCCGTGTAGAGCCCAGTATCTGAAGCCGCCAAGGGGAGTACTTCTCGAGTAGCACCAAGTGTACTCCCCGAAACAAGCAAATGCGGGCGGGGAGCAAAGGATATAAGATTGCACGGATGAGAAGGGACGGTGGTGCAAAATGAACATACGGCGTTGAAGTTAATGGACATTTCGAGAATATGGAAGCGTGGGGTTATGACGCGATCCATTCGCTTTCCATTTGTGGGAGCGTAGGACAAAGGCTGTCGGTTTCGCAGGAAGCGAAGTCTAGCCGGCTCCGTTACGGATGGGTAACCTGACAGAGGCTCCGCGGAGAAATCGGGGAAGAATGTCGAGCGTCGCATTTGTGGTTCTTTGGCCCGGAAGACTTTGAAGCGGAATGCCACTAGGCGGGTGACAACAACATAAAAGAAAATACGCAGGGCGGGCTCGGAGGACACGGGGCAGCTGTCCGTCTACTACACGTATACTGTCACGGTGGGAGCAATATCGTAGGGAGCTCGCGGTTGATGTGGGTCAGGCTTCCGGAAGGTGGCTCGTGCCGAATGACAGCTGCCGATCATGCCGTTACTCGGAGAATTGGAATCGGGCACTAGAATCACCCGTTTATGTTCTGATTTGCAGATCACCTCTGAATCTCAAAGCCGCTTTTGGTTCCGGAGGGTCGGCGTCATCACCGCGATCAATTACGAGCGCCAGTATTTTCCCGATGTCTCTCTTCGCCTAATTTGGACGTTTGTGGAACTTGGACTTGGACGAAACGGTCACTTGGTTTACGAAAATGCACTTCTGTGCATCTTCCGCCAGTCGGAATTCGGGAAATGTCAGATTTCCAACTTGCGGCGTACGAGTTCTATTTCCCAGTCTCGGACGTCCATGGAATCTATAAGGGGATTAGATTGTCCAGCTCCGTCCTCTGCACTCTCTCTCTCTCTCTCTTCCTCTCCCCACGATACCATGTCTCAACCAGTCGTCGCTACAGTCAGAGTGAAACCCTCCACCAGGCTCGGTCTCCCCCGACCAGATCCCACAAAGATCCACACCCTGGACCTCGTCGTCCCCCTCGTCTGGGCCCCTATCTACTACTTCTTCCCACCGGTCTCCCAGGCGGAGCATCCGGTGAAGGAGACCGTCCTCAATCTCATCTCTTCCCTCGCTGACGTTCTCGAACATTTCCCACTCCTCGCTGGGTCAATCAAACATGACGACTCGGGCAACCTCAACATTCATTCGGACAACGTCGGTGCAGACTTTGTCTATGAGTTGAGGAACGAGATGTTCCCAGGAGCGCATGCTCATGGGCTAGACCCTCGGAATCTCGACTTCGGACTCCCAGCCCCTGGTGACCCACTTGTTGCCGTAAAATTCACCGCGGTACGTGAACTCGTTTTCACAGTCCTTCAATCCCACTGACTGTATGCTGTAGTTCACGTGTGGAACGTACGCTCTTTGTATCACCACACATCACGTCGTGGGCGATTTGACTTCGACGATGGACTTTGCGTACGCCTATGCGCGTCGTTTTGCGAACAAGCCATACCTATCAACGGTTCCAAAAGCTTGGGCACGCGATCCACTCAAGTACTTCGACACTCCATCCGCCCCCGTATCCTCTCTCCCACTCTTGGACGCGATCCCCGGTATCACCGTCCTCCCTCCGAACCAACCTCCCCCTTTCCCTCTCCCAGAACCAACTGATCTCGTTCACATCTACACGACAACTCATAAACTCACCCAAATAAAAAATTCGATCAATTCTTCCGCGTCCGCCCAAAAAGTCACTACGTTCCAAGTTCTCACCGCTCTTCTGTGGCAGGCCATTGGCCGTGTCGCTCTCTCTCACTTGCCAGAAGACGAGGTAGTTAACCTCGGGTTGGCTGTCAACGGCCGAGAACGCGCTCCCACCCGTGCGATGGTCCAGGATCGCTTCTATGGAAACTTCAATCCCGCTGTATGCGTTTCTCTCCCGCGAGGACAGCTCGTCAACGCGGACGTGGCGTCCATTGCGAACGTCGTGAAGGGATCGCTGAAGGAGCAACTGGAGCCTCAGTTCATCGCCAGGAAGGTCAAGACTCTCGAGAGCATGGATTGTAGGCGATTCATGCCCAACACGCAGTGCCAGTTTACTTGTTGGCCAAAGGATCTGATGCTCGGCGAGGACCTCAACTTTGGGTTCAGGTTTAGCGGTGACGCGGACGGTGCTTCTATTTCCCCTTCCCCGAAAGGAAAACGAAGAGTCGTGGTTACTGCTGGAGACGACATCCCATTCCCAGTCGGAACGATGCAATCCCTCATGCTGAACGAGGACACGTACAAGATCCTCGTCGCCGTACCTCGAGGGATGAGGAACGTGATGTTGGAGGAAGTCCAGGCTTGGAGTGTCGAGAAACCCAAAGTTTTCTTCCCTATCCCGCAAGACCTTCCCTTGCCCGAATCACAAGCGAGGTTATGAGATGTGCCACAATGGCGGACGAAGAAATATCCTGTTTCCCGTTTTCAATGCTTTTTTTTTTACCAACTTAGTGGTTGTCTGTACCACTATTTCTACCTTCGTTGTATTCCCCCCTTTCCCCATCTCCGTGACGATTTCTTCCGCCGCCGTTTACGAATGTGCTTTCTGCGTCTGGAGTTTAATTACGTTCAGTGATCAATGCTTTGTGCGATCGTGAATTACCAGTAGATATTCCCTCGTTGTGTTATTCCGTTTCTTATGCTCTATATATTGGAACGTATACACGTTCTTCCTGTACACACCTGTTGGGATCGCTTACGCGGTCGGGTGATTCTGAAAGTGCGGGTCTAAACCCGATGTTGGCATCAGCGGCTCGTTTTGATGGTCACTTTCAAAGGCGGCCAAGGCGGGATTCCATTGCAATGATCCTCAGTGGATCTGCCGATGTCGTCGCGTGTAGAGCGTTGGGAAGCTCTCAAACGAGACATCCAGAACCTGATGCGCTACTGTGCCACACGCCGTTCCACATGTCACTGTGGTCCTTGAACCGGGAATTTAGGGTCCAGCACACCCGCACCGCAACCGGTACAAATGCTTAACAACCCCTACGGGGATACTGGATGTTGGATTCGGTGACCTGCGGGCTTGTAGTAACCTTCAGTGCGAGTATCCCTCAGCCGCCGGCTCAGAAGCCAGGAGGAATGGAACGCGACGTTACTCGCTGAACGTTGATTTGTGACGTCGCTTCTCCCTAGCTCGCACGGACGAACCGCAAGGGTTAGGATTCCGGAGGGATCCGCTGTGGATCTGGCAGGTTCGATGATTTACTTGCAACGTGTGGTGTGGAGTTCGGATTTCCCGAGTGGTCGGACGATCACCCGGCCCGGCCCGTTTGGCATGGAATGGGATTTTGCGACGCGTCATGGCCACCGCTCCACCACCCACCAGTTGGGGTATCTTCCGTATCTTAACACTTAACGCGCAGCCAAGAAAACCCGACTTTTGACACGAAGTACGTCTGGAGCGTGGTGGAATACGTAGCGCTGGAGAATTGAATATTCGCGTTTGCAAGGCATCGCGACTGCCCGCCGCGACGAGGCTGACGAGCGAAACAGACACGGGCGATCACTTATGTGTTTCGCCCTTTTGGCTCCACGTTCTTGAGCAAGACACTTTCAGGGACCTCGAGTGGTTCGGAGTCTTGCGAAAGTTGATGCAGGCGGAGGCAATAGGTCTGTATCGTGTGTAGCACGTGACACACCCCACCACCTCCGCCCCCCAGCAGCCTAAACGTTCCAGTAAGGTGCGAACCCCTACGCCCCAAGAGACAAACCGTACGTTGTTTGTACGTGTGTTGTCCCCTCCACCAAAAAAAAGCAGCCCAAACATTCATGTGCGAATGCAGCGACCACTTTTTAGGGCGCCTCCATTGAATCGGGGCGGCCGGTTCCGGGGGGCCACAGGGTCCACGCCTTCTACTCGTGGTGGAAGACAAGCATAAGGGTACAGCCACGCCCACTCCGACCGTAACCTGCAACCTTCTCGTCTCCCGTCTCTTTCGTCCCAAGTCGTGAACGTGATGTCAGCAGATTTCAATGAGCTGTGGAAGAAAGCTCGTACCGCAACGGATGAGGCGGAATCCATCCGGGCCGTGAAAAAACTCCTATCATCAGAGGATGGCCGAACGTTCGCCTTGAACTTGGAACCATCGGACGCAGGGTTGTGCATTGAGATCCTGGACCACGTGAGTTCGAATTCCCTCCGTCGATCTTCGACGATCCCTGAGTGTTACTCGCTAACATAATGATTTAGGGTCTGGCGGAGAATAAGCTCCATGCGCCTGAGAAGCAGGCATTTTTTTACACCTTGATCGAACTCGCGGGAAAACACGAACGATTGCCCGAATCGATGGTCATCACGGACACAACCGGCTTTTCTACCACTTACCATCCCCACACATCGGGCGGTCTTGCGGATATCACGCCTGAATGGTACAAGGGATGCACTGTCGCGGTGAAGGCGTTAAGGATTTCGAGGTCGGATGATTTCGTAGAGATCAGGAAGGTGAGTGGGAAACGGGTTCTCGCCGTCGGGTGGGATGGCACTGAGATTGTCTCCCAGCGATTCTGTAACGAGGTTATCCTTTGGAATTCGCTATCTCATCCGAACGTCCTGAAGCTCATCGGTGTTCTGGGTGGCATTGACCAGTATCAGTTTGCCACAGTGTCAGAATGGATGGCACACGGTAATATTATGGAATACATCAGGAAGTACGCCACGAACAGGCTAGAGCTTGTACGTGTTTCCGTTTCCAAGTTCAATGGTTCCGTCTTTAATTCCTTCTGAACTCAACAACAGTTACATGGTGCTGTGCAAGGTCTGAAATACCTCCATGACGCCAACCTTATCTATGGGGGCGTCAGTGGGGTTCGTGTCTGGCCACCACTTGACGCGTCTGCCGTTTTCTGATCCTACAGTAGACAAACATTCTCATGACAAACGATACGCCTCCTCGGGCATGTCTCGCGGGCTTTGGGTGCATAACCATGGTTCTCGAACCACAGAACGCGATGTCATCAAGTCTCGCGCGGAGAGGCGGAACAATAATGTTCATGGCCCCAGAAATGATTGCACCTTCTAAGTTCGGTCTCAAGGATTCAGTTCCCACCCAAGAGGGAGACATCTACGCATTCGGGTTGACCGTACTTCAGGTGATCACGTTGTGCCATCACCTTCTACTTGGGGTTTCCTGACGTTCTCTCAGGTCCTGACAGGAGAGCACCCATTTCGTAATATAAAACCCCTGGAGCTCGCCTACCACATTTCGTCCGGCGTTCGCCCGGGTAAACCTGAGAATGCGGAGGCTATCGGGATCTCCAACTCTTTATGGAACCTCATCCAAAGGTGTTGGGACGGCAACAAAACGCAAAGACCACAGATCGGGGAAGTCGTGGCTGGAGTCTGCAATGCTGCAGCCAATTGGCACGCGGTCATGCCACCGAGTGTCGTCGACCATTCGGATGACTCTGTCGAAGAAGAGGAGTCGGATAAGTTGAATCACAGTGAGTCCTCGTTGTCTGCTGTTGTGCCGTCTGTTCTGAGACCTTTG